>Ga0082335_1001537_pt1 | contig 48002 bp, 47 predicted proteins | sample Subgrocontami58m_FD_72375 | JGI IMG/M metagenome (GOLD analysis project Ga0082335, IMG submission 72375) | Subsurface groundwater microbial communities from S. Glens Falls, New York, USA - GMW37 contaminated, 5.8 m (SPADES assembly) (version 2) ... | reverse complement strand
GACCGTGCCCTGGTGATTGCCCCGTTCGAAGGCCCCGGGGTCGTGCGCGCGCGTGAGTCCGGCCGCGTGGAAAACGTAATCAACGTCATGCAATGCTGAAGGGAGGCTATCGGGCGCGGTCACGTCGCCCCATGCGAAAGTGACACGCTTGTCTCGCAACCAGCGGAGGTCGCTGGACTTACGCGTCAGGCAGACAACGTTGTCTCCCCGCGCGAGGAGCGCGTCCACAAGGTGGCTGCCGATGAAGCCCGTGGCGCCTGTCACCAGGCAGGTGGCGCTCATCAGCGCGGCGTGGTCATGGGCCTGCTATGCGAGGTCCAGCCCCCACCGCTGCCGTGAGCGCTTGACGGAGGGCTGGGGAACAGGGACGGGCACCATGCTCATGACGGCCTGGGCTACCTCGCGGGCCGCCTGGGGGCGGCCAAGCCTGCGCGCCTGCTCCCGCAACAGCGCCAGGCTGGACGGCTGCTCAATCAGGGACCTCAGACGCGCTACCACGTCCTCCGGCGTGGGCGTGAAGTAGCCGGCGCCTCCCGCCTCGACGTACTGCACGTTGTCTTCTTCCTGTCCGGGGAGGGCGTGTGTCAGAAGCAGCGGACGGCCCGTGGCCAGGGCCTCGGCGATGGTCTGGGGCCCGGCTTTGGTAATCACGACGTCGCTGGCGGCCATGAGATCGGGGACGTTGTGGACGAAGCCGAAGATGCGGGATGCGACGGTCGTGCGCGCTTTCTCCAGATTGCGGCGCCATATCGCGTTGCGGCCGCATACCACCAGCATCTGCGTGTCCAGCCTTGCCTCATCAATAGCCTGGACGATGCGGGGGAGCGGGCCGGCCCCTTCGCCGCCGCTCATGAGCAGCACGGTGAACTTCTGAGGGTCCAGCCCCAGGTCACTGCGCAACTCCGCGGGGCTGCGCGCCACGCGACCGAACTTCTCGTCCACCGGCAGGCCCAGAGTGATGACCTTGTCGGACGGGACGTTCCGGGCCAGCAGGTTCTTCGTGGAGCCTTCGGTCGGCGCGATGAACAGGTCCACCGTGGAGTCAACGTGGCTCGCGTGAATACTGACCAGGTCGGTCGGCACGGCTATCAGTGGGATGGGACGACGGAGGCGCTGGATGGCATGCCCCACCGGGCGGGTGCACAGCGGATGGACGGAGACCACCGCGTCCGGGCTCAGGGCCTCCAGAAGGCGGCGCACCTTGGGCATCTGAAGCGCCTCAAGGGTCCGGGCCAGACCGCGGGACATGCTTGGCGAGTCGGTGGCCTTATAGATCGCCCCCCATAGCCAGGGGCTGTGACGGATGATCGGGCCGTAGAGGCGGGTCACCCGTTCCACGGCCGTGGTGCGGTGAAGAGCGAAGAAGTCCACGATGTATGTCTCGACGGCGGAACCGTACAGGGACTGAAATGCCCCTTTCAGCGCCTGCGCGACGCTCCTGTGGCCTCCTCCCGTATCCGACATCACGATGAGGATGCGGACGGGGCGGCGATTGGCAGGGTGCGGGCTTGTCGAATAGCTTGTTCTCATGACAACGCCCTTTCATACACGCGATAGCGCTTGTACACCTGCAGTCCGAAGCTGACGAAGGTGTTATTCATGCGTTTGTTGTCCTCCAGTACCCAGGACAACTCCCCCCCCAGAATACCTTTGCGCAGCCCGCGGTCGAAGCTCTCGAGAATCAGAAGCGCGTCCAGACCTCTGCGCTGGTAGGCCGGCGCTACGCCGAGGGCGATGGTCCGGCAGAAATGAATCTTTCTGGAGTACCACAGGAATTTGATGATTTCCAGTGGCCCCATGCGTCCGTTCATATGGATGAACGCCTCATTGTAGTCCGGCAGCGAAAGGGCGAAGCCCGCCGGCTCACCTTTGACGTATCCCACGAGGACAATGTCCGGCACGACCAGGTCTTTGAGCTGTCGCCCCATGTGGACGAACTCTTCCTTTGTCATGGGCACGAAGCCCCAGTTCAGGCTCCACGCCTTGTTGTACAGATCGTGGAGGAGTTCCACCTCCTCGTTGAACCGCTTCAGATTGATGGGCCGGACGGTGATTTCCCCGTTTTTGTTCAGCCTGTCAACCAGCCTCTGGAGCTGGGTTCTGTTGACCGCGGATTGAAGGGCATACCACGCAACGAGGTCTTTTGCCTTGCCGAGACCGGCCGCTTCCAGAAGGCCCGCGTAGTAGCGCGGGTTGTAGGACATCATGATGGTGGGCGGCCGTTCGAAACCCTCGATGAGCAGGCCAAACTCCTCGTTGCTGGAAAAGCTGGCGGGGCCTCTCATGGCGACCGCCCCGCGCTCCTTGAGCCAGGCGCCGGCGGCGTTGATGAGCGCCGTCGCGACATCCTGGGACTCGACGCACTCGAAGAAGCCGAAGAAGCCCACGTTCTCGTGGTGGAACTCATTGTGGCGGTGGTTCAGGATGGCGGCGACTCGCCCGACCACATGGCCGTCCTGGCGAGCAAGGAAGTACTCCACGTCAGCGTGGCGATGGAACGGGTGCCGCGAGCGATCAAGGAGTTCTTTCATCTGGGAGATGAAAGGGGGCACCCAGCAGCGGTCGCCGCGATAGACCCGCCAGGGCAGGCGAATAAAATCGTCCAGGTCGCGCGGAGAGCGGACCGGACTGATGTGCACGGCCCCGATGCATCGGGGCGCCCGCATGCTTTGTGTAGTCGTCAATGCAAATGAAGCCCGACTTGGAGAACAACGACAAACTAGATGATTCCGATCCGCTTGCCGACGGTCTTGAAGATATCCAGAGCCCGCTCCAGGTGCTCCGTGGTATGGGTGGCCATGTAGCTGGTACGGATGAGCTCGTGGCCGGGCGCGACCGCTGGGGAGAGGATGCAGTTGGCGTACAGGCCCGCGTCGAAGAGCATGCGCCAGAACAGCATCACGCGGGAGTTGTCGCCGACGATGACCGGAATGACAGGACTCTGGCTCTTGCCCACGTCGAAGCCCAGGGATTCCAGACCCTCGCGCATCATCTTGACGTTTTGCCACAGCCGGACCCGACGCTCGGGCTCCTTCTCGACGATGTCCAGCGCCGCCATGGCCGCGGCCACGCTCGCGGGAGGCAGGCTCGCGCTGAACAGCATGCTGCGGGCGTTATGCTTGATGTACTCGATCTGTACCGCTTCTCCGGCGACGACGCCCCCAATGGATGCGAGCGACTTGCTGAACGTGCCCACGATGATGTCAACATCATCCCCGAGCCCGAACACTTCAACGGTGCCGCGGCCACACTCGCCGAGAGCGCCGAGTCCGTGGGCGTCGTCAATCAGAAGGCGGGCGCCGTACTTCTTCTTGAGACGCACCATGACGGGGAGGTCCGCCAGGTCTCCGTCCATGCTGAAGACGCCATCCGCCACAATGAAAACGCCGCCTTTGCCGTCCAGAGACCTTAGGATGGTCTCCAGGTGGCCCATGTCATTGTGCCTGTATTTGAGCACGTGGGCGGAAGAGAGGCGGCAGCCGTCAATGATGCTGGCGTGATCGCTTCTGTCTATGACGATGGTGTCATGGCGGTCCGCCAGCGCTGAGATAGCGCCGAGGTTCGCCTGATAGCCCGTGGTGAAGACGAGCGCGGCTTCCTTGTGCATGAACTCGGCAAGTCGGCGCTCCAGCTCTTCGTGCAGCGCCAGAGTGCCGTTGAGCAAACGAGATCCCGTGCACCCGCTGCCGTATCTGTCAATGGCGTTCTTGGCCGCCGCCTTGACCGCAGGGTGTTGTGTGAGGCCCAGGTAATTGTTGGACCCCAGCATGAGGACGCGCCGCCCGCCAATGACGACATCGGGTCCCGATTCTGATTCGAGCGGGATGAAGTAAGGATAAAGACCTTTTTCTTGGTGCTCGGCGACCCTGGGCATGAACTGGCGGCACTTCTCGAAGAGGTCCACCCTCATCTCTTTTGTTTTCAGTTTCATGTCGTATCTATTCTCGCAGAGGAAGAGCCAGCCTTCGCCCCCGCCTGGACGACGGAGAAGCGCTCCCCTCGAGCTTGCGCTGCCACATCCTCCTCATGTTTCTCGTTGTACGTGTGGCGCGTGCCCCGGTCCGCGCTTGCTGTCCTACATTAGCAGAGGCCAATGCCAAACGCAAGTTTAGCTTTGACCCGGCTATTTCTTCGGGGCCTGGATGAGTTTGGTCACCGCCCACGTGTCGCCGAAGGTGGGTACGAAGACGGCGTGGTACATCTCCGGCCCTCCCGCTATAACGATCATGACGTCTTCCGGGCGCTTGCACGGCTTCACGATGCCGTCCACGACCTTCAACCGGGGCCAGAGACGGTCCGCGGTGCCCTCCTTGGGGACGGCGCTGAGCGGCGTCCCTGTCCTGTCCCAGAGGTACTTCTTCACGTCCAGCTTGGACATGCCTTCCTTGCGCGCCAGCTCGGCGTGCGCGGCGGTCAGGACGACCAGAGGCTCGCCGTCGCCCATCATGGCGTTGTTGCTCCCCAGGTAGCCCATGGAGTTGGCGACGACGCTGAGCATGGCCTGGATGGTGAACTCGTTGGCCAGGTTGCTGTTGGACGTCCCCTGCGCGCCCACCACGGTCACGGTGTTGTCCTCGCGCTTGAACCCGCGCTCGACGTGGAGCGGCTCCCAGGGGTTGGCCTCTTCCAGTTCGCCGAAGCAGAAGCTGTATTTGCCGGGGAACCCGTGGATGGCCTTGTCTCCGGTGCCCGGCTTGCCGCCGCCGATGTTCAGCATGACAAGCCGGATGGCCCGCCCAATCGTGGCGTTCGCGCGCCAGCCCTGTCCCAGGCAGTTGCGCTCGCAGTTCACGTCAAGTTGCTTGCGGATGGGGCCGTTGATGATGAGCGCCACGCCCACCGGGTTGGTGGTGGACTGGATGCCGTCCAGGTTGAACTGCTTCTCGCTTATCGCCTCCGTGGCGGCGACGACCACCGGCATATACTCCGGCAGGCAGCCCGCCATGACGGCGTTAACGGCAATCTTCTCGACAGTGGCCGCTCCGTAGGCCGGCGGCACCTTGGCTATCAGCTTGTCGGCGGGCAGGCCGCTGGCGTCCACCATGGCTGCAACCCTGTCCTCGGTGGGAGGTATGATGGGTAGTCCGTCCGTCCAGCCCAGGCGATAGGCCTCGGCGAAGGCGGCGTCTGGCGTGGACTCCACGTCCACGGTGCGGGACTTGAAGCGGGCAGCTGGACTCACGGATGCTCCTCCTTCGGAATGTGCGAACGTCGGGCGCTGCGTTAGACCGCGGGTTTGCGCTGGGGTGCGGAGGCCAGCTTGCCCGCCACCTCGGTGAACGCCTTGTCGGCCACCTTGCGCAGTTCCTCCGGCGAAAGGAAGTCCACGTTGGCCGGCAGCACGACCATCGGAAGCGACGGCATGCCCTGCCCCTTGGCGACATGCTGCGCCAGGTTCACGAACCGCTCCGTGACCATGGCCACCGTAGGAATGCCCTTCTTCTCAAGTTCAATCGCGTCACGCACCGTCCAGGTGGTGCATGCCCCTCAGTTCGCCAGCCCCACGACGACCGCGTCCGCCCTGGTGGCAAGCTCCTGCAGCTGGCTCTGGGGCGCCGCGCTCGCGGCGTTCGCATGCTCCTTGAACACGGCGTCGGCTATGTGGTGATGCTCCTTCGCCGTCTTGATGAAGTTCTCAAAGGTGGGCCGTACACTCGGCCACATATTGCTGAGGAATCCCAGGGTCTTGCCGTCCACCTCCCGAAGCCGCGGAGCGGTGGCGATCTCGCGCTTCAGCGTATCTGACTCGATGGGCGCCGTCGGGTCCAGGATTTTCCACATCCCTTGTGCAGGCATGTCTTCCTCCTCAGAATCGATGAGACTTCTCCGTGAGGTTCCTGCGCTGATTCTAGGCAAATTACGTGGCGGGCGCAAGTCCCGTATTCGGCGGAGCGGGCGGCGTCTGCGGCGGGGGTCGCACCAGCAGGATGAGCGGGATGCCGATCAGGCTGAGTACCATCATGGTCACCCATGCGATGGTGTACGATCCCGTCGTGTCATACACCCAGCCGGCGAAGATTGGGCCGAGCGTGCTCCCGACGGTTGTCACCATGAGGAGCACCCCGTGCAGCATGGGCAGAATGCTGGACCCATAGTAGTCCGCGAGTATCTGGGGACGCAGCGGGATGGCGCCTCCGTAGGCGATGAAGCCGATCAGCACGAAGAGGGGTATGAGCAGAGGGCCCCGGACAAAGGCCATCACCGCGAGTCCCGCCGCCCACGATAGCAGACAGATGACCAGCAGGTAGCGCGAATCGAAGAGGTCCGCCAGCCTTCCGAAGCCGATGCGGCCCAGGATGCTGGTCAGCGTGAGAGCTGTGACGCCCAGCGCGGCGGTAGTCGCGGAGAAGCCCAGGTCGGTGAAGAAAGGGACCAGGTGAATAGTGACGGCATTGACGACCAATGCCCACATCGTAAAGGCTGCGCAGATGAACCAGAATGACGGGTGCCGTACGGCCTGAGACACGGTGACCGTCCTCTCAATAATGACGCGCCGCCCACCCTGTTGCCCCTTGTGAGGGGGAGACTCCTGCACGTCGGTCCCTTGCCCGTTGCCGTCAGGGCGCAGCCCCATGTCTTCGGGCCTTTGTCGCACGAGAAGCGTCAGGGGCAAACAGTATACCCACGCCACGACGCCGATGAGAAGGAGTGTGTTCCGCCAGCCGTACTGGCTGATGAGCAGGGGAAGAAGCGGGACGATCAGGCCGCCGGTGGCGTTACCCGCCGCCTGGATACCGAAGGCGAGGCCGCGTTTCTTGCGGAACCAGTTGGCGAGCACCGGCACCATGACCGTGGTGAAGGTGAAGCTGAAGCCGAGCGCCAGGAGGGTGAACGCGGCGTAGTAGTGCCACAGTGTCTGGATCTGACTCAGTACGATGAACCCCAAGCCGATCACCAGCGAGCCGATGATCATCAGCCGCCGCGCGCCCACTTTGTTGAACAGGTATCCTACGAGCGGCGCGAAGGCTTCGCCGGACTCCATACGGAACAGGGAGGCTCCAGTGGCGACCGCGGCGCGGCTCCATCCCATCTCGCTCGCGATGGGGTTGAAGAAGACCGTGAACCCGTAGTAGAGGGTGCCGTTGGCGTAGAAGGCAAGCGCGTTGAAGCTGGCGAGGATCCACCAGCCATAGAAGACACCCTTGGCCCGCCTGGTGATAGGCTGAATAATGTTCATCAACAAATGCGTCGAGGCACAAGCCCCGGCGCATTATGCGGTCTGGTGGTGCGTCCGTCAAGGCGAGCGCGTTTCTAACCCAAGCCGTGTTTTCCGTGGTCGCAGAGCACGACCGCCGTGACCCAGTCCTCGGTGCCCGAGGCGTGGAACTCCGCGTCGCTCAGAACGAGGCAGCCTCGCGCCAGGAGCTGCGCGACGAACTTCTCGCCTTCCCGCTTGAGCACCTGCTCCACGTCCATGCCGTCCGGCGTGAGCTGGCTGAGCGGGCCGATCATCATACTGTGCTCTACGACCTTGATATCACACCCCCTGGCATGCCGTCATGCGAGCAGCGTGGCTGCGCACAGCCACTATCTACTATCATAAGTCGTTCATCCCCTCCGTCTCGTCCGGCATCCCCCGGCATATCACGGCGTTTTACGGTGATTAACGCGGTGCGCAATGGACGAGAGGCGGGGCCGTGTGGTACGTCTATGCGGGGAGCATGCCCCGGCGTATGGGCGGAACGCGAAGCCGCGACGGACGACTAGGGACGAATGCGCGACACCGTCCCGTCCAGTGAGTTGCTCACCCAGACGTAGGTGCCGTCGAAGATGACCTCCTCCGGCCCCCGCCCCACGCGGATGACCTCCTGGACGGCCCCTTCGTTGCTGAGCCGCGCGACGGTGCCGTCGCCATAGTTGGCGATCCATACGGACTTGCCATCCGTGGCGATCCCGTGTGGCTGCGAACCGCCGGTGGGATACTCGCCGTACACCGCCCGGTCCGCGGTGCGGAACTTGAGCACCACGTTCCGCTTGGCGATCGTGAGCCACATGTCCCCATTGGTGTAGAGCAGGCTCCAGGGATCGCCGCCGCGCGTCGTCATGTCGTCCACGCGGTCCAGCGTCTCCCGCTCCCACGGCTTGTAGCGCGTCACAAGGCCGGTCTCGACGTCGCCGACCCACAGGTACGAGCCGTCGAACGCGAGGCTCCACGGCTTGTTGTAGCCGGTGAACGTGGCATCCACGACGTTGGTGCTCGGCGAGAACCGCGTGATGGCGCGACTGATGGGAGAGGTAATCCACAGGAACCGTCCATCATAGAGCATGTCCCCGGAGCCGAACTGCACAGGGCGGTTGCTCACGAACGCGCCCGTGGCCGCGTTTATCTGCACCAGGTCAGCGCCGTCGCTGAAGTCCACCCACAGCGACGAGCCATCGTAGGCAAGAGCGTGCGGCCTGCGGTTCTGGCCCAGAGGCGTGGTTGTCACCACGGCGCCGGTGGCCGGGTTAATCCGGACCAGGGAGCTGCCGGACTCGTCGGCGGCCCACACGGCCCCCGCAACGTAGGCAAGACCAGTCGGCCCTGAGCCAACCTTGAAGGTTTCCACACGGGTGGGCGTCGGCGTGGCTGTCGGCACGGGTGTTGGTGCGGGGGTGGGAGTAGCCGTCGGCACGGGTGTCGCCGTTGGCGTGGGCGGCACCGGCGTGGCGGTCGGCGCGGGCGTGGGCGTGCGTGTCGGCGGGACTGGCGTCGGCGTGGCCGTCGGCGGCGGCGTGGGAACGGGCGTTGCGGTCGGCGCCGGAGTGGCCGTCGGCGCACGCGTCGGAGCGGGAACAGGCGTGGGCGTTGACGGCAGAGGAGTAGGTGTTGGCGTGGGTTGCTGGCACGCGGTCACCACGACAGACAGGACGAGAAGAAGAAGCGCGATACGGCGCACATGTGGAATCATCGAGACTTTTCGCCTCCGTTAAGGACGGAAAAAACCTCTTCCTACGTTACCAGATTCGGGGCCTCGCGTCCAGTTGGGGGGCGTGACGACCTACCATCTCATAACGAGCGGGCGTTCCTTGCTGTCGCGCAGCTTGAACATGACGATCAGAATGAGGTCTATGACCCACCAGACGCCAATGCCTCCCAGGGTCACAAGCTTCAGGATGCCGGTCCCTACGTACCCCAGGTAGAACCGGTCTATGCCCAGCCAGCCCAGGAAAACGGAGAACAGCATGGCCCAGTACCAGCTCCGGGGTTCCTCAGCAGGGTTTCGCGCCTCTGCCGCGCCAGGGGTCTGAGCGTTCATTGTCCACCTCCGTTTTCAACTAGCAGATCACGGCTCCGACGACAATCTGCGACGAGCCGGTCATGCACGCGTTGGCCATCTCGACCAGTGGAGAGGTGAGGAGCATAATCAGAACAATGATGGTGAGCGCAAAGGCCACGGGCTGCCACCAGCGCACCCGCGCGATCAGCGCTCCCGCCAGCGCGGCGATGACCCCGGCGACCGGCGCGCCGAGCCAGATGTTCCAGAAGGTGGACCTGGCCCAGCGTCCATACGCGTCCCACACGGCGGGCGTGCGGGCGCTCAGCGGCATGGTCTCCGGCCTCACGCGCATAGCAGTGGTCCAATAGAGAGCAAGGGCGACCGCCATGATTGCCACGGCAAGTAGCACCGACAGCAGGCCCGTGACCGCGACCCGTCGGTTAAACCATTCCTGACGCCCGAACGCGTACAGCACGACGGCGGCTCCGCCCAACGCGAACAGCAGGGGAAACAGCATGGGCGAACGTCACTCGCTTCCGAGAGAATCCACAGGTGCGCCGGGGCCTCTTACTTGAAGTGAGGGATGACCTTTTCCGCGAAGGTACGAAGATAGTATAGCCTGTCTGGGACGTGGGCGCTGATCCAGAATTGGGTGGCGCCCGCCGCCACGCACCGCTCGATCTGCTCGATGCAGTCCTTCGGCGTTCCCGCGATGGAGAAGCGGTCCGCCAGGAAGTCTTTCAGCCCAAGCTCGTCCACTATCTGCGCGTTGTGCCTGTCGGAGCCCAGTTGTTCATGTTCGCTTGTGCGGTATTCCCGCTTGATGCGCTCCACCTTGTCCACAAGGTGTGACGGCACGTGCTTGCCCTCCAGCGTGAAGCGAAAGGCGTGATGAGCGCTGGCTGCCAGGGCCATCCGCAGGTCGTCCACCACCTGCGCCCGGTTCTCGCCGATGCTTCCCTTGGCCAGGAACCAGACGTCAATGGTCGAGGGGTCGCGTCCCGCCTCGCGCGCTCCCGCGCGAATGTAGCCCAGCGCGTCCTTGATAAGCTCCGGCGTCAGGCCGATGCCGACGACTACGCCGTCGGCGATCTGACCCGCCATATGCAGCGTCTTTGGCCCTTCGGCGGCGATGTAGATGGGCACCGCGCGCGTGGGCCACGTAAGGCGTATGGTGCGGCCCTGGTACACCGTCTCATGCTTGGCGAAAAGCTCGCGCAGCGCCAGGATGTACTCCCGCATCTGGGTCATCTTGGCGGGCCGCAGCCCCAGGTTCAGGATGGCGCTGTCGCCCGTGCCGAGGCCCAGGAAGACACGGCCCGGAGCGAGTTCGTCCACGCTGGCGATGGCCCCACCCGTGACCGTCGGGTGACGCGTGAGCGGATTGGACACGCGCGGGCCCAGGCGCACGCGCTTCGTGTTCAGCGCGGCCAGAGCGCAGGAGACGTACAGCTCGCGGAAAAGCGACTGAGAATCGCCGATGCCCAGGATGTCGTAGCCGAGCTGATCGGTCAGCTTGACCCACTCCAGAAAGTTCGTGTACTTCTCGGGGACCAGCGTAATGCCGAAGTTCGCTTTCATGGTTTTTCTCCTTCCCTTACTTTGGCGCGCCCAGGCCCGCGAGAAACTCTTGGGACGACGCCACGGTGCAGAGCATGGGCAGGACTTTCCGCACCGCGAAATCGTGCATCTCCGGGCTGGCCGCGGCGCAACAGTCCTCCAGAACAACGACCCGGTAGCCCGCGTCGCTGCCGTAGCGGGCCGTGCTCTCCACCACGAAGTTGGTGGACACACCCGTCAAAGCCAGTGTGTCAATCCCCCGCGCGCGCAGCACGACCTCCAGGTCCGTCCCGTAGAACGCGCTGACGCGCTTCTTGTGCACGATGAAGTCCTGGGGCAGAGGGGCGACGGCCTCATGGACCTGCGTGCCCCACGTGCCCTCCTTCAGAGCGCCCCGGCCCTTGACCCGTTGCAGCAGCTCCGGGTACGGGCCGACGTCCGCGTAGTCGGCGCGAAAGGAGGCCACGACGTAGATGACCGTGACGCCCTTGCCGCGCGCCCCGTCGAGGACGTGGCGGATGTGGGCGAGCGTGTCTCGCTCCTGGACCTGCTGCCAGAAGGCGGAGCCGCCTTTCGGGTGGACCACGTCGTTGTCGCAGTCCATGACCAGCAGGGCGGTGCGCGCGGGTTCGATGAGCAGGCTGCTCATAATGTTGTATCCTCATCGCGTTTACCAGAATGAAGCATGCATGCAACTGGACGGACTGACAAGGAGGAAGAGAAAAGCGCAACGCAGGCGGGGACGACCTTGGCAAGTGGCTTCAGGCTATAGCGGAATCCCACGGGAGCCTCCCTGGGACAGAATCGCCGCCTATTATAGCGATGGCCCGCTGGGGCGTCCACCGGATAGGCAGGCGCGGCAGGGCAATCGCGTCTAGTTCCTTCTCACTCATGGACATGGCGAACCACAAAGGGGGCGTCCTTTTGTGGAAACGCGCTTCCCATTCTATGTCATACCGGCGGAAGCCGGTATCCAGAGAAGCGCCGGGGAACGCTGGATTCCGGCTGTTGCCGGAATGACCAAGGGCAAAACAATGGTGGGCGATAGAGGACTTGAACCTCTGACCTTCTGTGTGTAAGACAGACGCTCTAACCAGCTGAGCTAATCGCCCTCTGCTGCGGGTCGAACCTCTGACCTCCCCGATGTATCGGGGCGCTCTAACCAGCTGAGCTAATCGCCCGAATGGCCTCCACGCTGGTGCGCGGTGAAAAGGGTGGCGCGCTTGGTGGGACTTGAACCCACGACCTCAGCCTTCGCAGGGCTGCGCTCTAATCCATGCTGAGCTACAAGCGCACGTTCTACGCCGGAGACGCCCCGGCCTGGCGGGAGTTTGGTGCCGAAGGAGGGATTTGAACCCACACGGTCGCAATGACCACTGCGCCCTGAACGCAGCGCGTCTGCCAGTTCCGCCACTTCGGCATGTTCCCCTATTCAGTTGACGACCGTGGTGGGCGCTGCAGGACTTGAACCTGCGGCCTCTTGCGTGTGAAGCAAGCGCTCTAACCACTGAGCTAAGCGCCCTGGAGCGATCGCGCCAGGGAGAGTCTGGTGGCAACGGCGGGATTCGAACCTGCGACATGGCGCTTATGAAGCGCCCGCTCTAACCGCTGAGCTACGTTGCCAGCTCACACAAAACCCTGTGAAACTATAGCATGAGCATACCCCTCTGTCAAACGTGAACGCCTTCCGTTCCAGCTAGGCGGCGGCTAGGCCCGTCGTTCCGTCCCACAGCCTGTTATGGTATCATCGAGGCGGTGCGGCAGGAGGCAGGGAAGGCATGGACTCGTCCATTCTGATTAACCTCATCGTTCTCGTCGTCTGCATGGCCCTCTCCGGCTTCTTCTCCAGCTCGGAGACGGCATTCATGTCCCTGTCCCGGGCACGGCTCCGCCATTTGGTGGACTCAGGCACCGCCCGCGCCATACGCGTCTTCCGCATGGTGGAGAGCCCTGATCGCTTCCTGGTCACGGTGCTGGTGGGCAACACGCTCGTCAACACCGCAATGGCGGCGGTGGCCACCATTATCGCCATCTCCCTGTTCGGGCAGGAGCGTGGCGCGCTGATCGCCACCGTGGCCGTTACGATTGTCCTGGTCGTGATGGGCGAGGCGATTCCGAAGGTCCTGGGCGCGCGACACCCGGAGCGCATCGCTCTACTTAACATCATACCCGTGGAGGTAGTGGAAAAGGCACTGTATCCCATAACATGGCTTCTCCGCAGGCTCATCTGGGCCGTGGCAGGCCCCTCCGGCAAGCGACAGACGGCCCTCGTCTCCGCGGGCGAACTCCGGGCGGCCATCGCCATGGGGCATGAGGCTGGCGCCGTGGAACGCAACGAGGCGGAGATGCTGCACGCCGTCCTTGAGTTCCGCGACCGCCAGGTGCGGGAAATCATGACGCCGCGGACGGAGATCGTCTGGGTGGAGAAGGGCACGCAGCTTCAGGACTTTCTGGCCCTCTACAGGACGTGCGCGCATACACGCTTCCCCGTTTACGAGGGGGAAATGGACAACATTACCGGCATCCTCTCGGTGAAGGACGTGCTGCGGGCGCTTGCTGAGCAGAAGCTGACGCCGGACAGTCCCGTCACGCACCTCGCCAAGCCTGCGTACTTTGTCCCCGAGACCAAACAGGTCGGGAACCTCTTGCAGGAGATGCGCGCCCGCGGGACGTCCATGGCGATAGCGGTGGACGAGTTCGGCGGCGTCGCGGGCCTTCTCTCCATCACGCAGCTTGTGGAGGAGATCGTGGGCCCTCTGGGAGAGGAGCACCCAGAGCCCGAGTACAAGGCCATTGACGCGAAGACGTATCAGATTGAAGGTGGTATGCGCATAGACGAGGCGAACGAAAAGCTCGGCCTCGGCCTGCCGGAGGGCGACTACGAGACGGTCGCGGGGTTTGTCATGTCCACGCTGGGGCGCGTGCCTCTGGAGGGCGAGCAGCTTCGCCACAACGGCTTCAAACTGGTCGTCACACAGATGGACGGTGTGAGAATCCAGAAGGTGCTTGTCACCCGCGCTTCCTAGAGTTGTGTTCCTAACACTTCGTCAGATGTCCTGCGGCATCGCGGTCGAGGGAGTCCAGAGGGGCACAGCCCCGTAGCCTGTCCCTTCGCAGGCTCTGAGCGGAGGTGAAGGAGCGGGGCCTGGGGGATGGTTCCCTCGGTGAAAGACCAGGGACCATGCACAGGCGATCAGCATTGCAGAGTCTGGCAGGTAGCGAGATTTCAAAAGCACTGCGCTGGCAATAGAGAAGCCGCTTGCGGCGGCCTCTGGCGACCGGCCAGGACTTCACCTGAATACGAGATGTGAGATGCCTTTGCAACGCGTGCGCATGACCTATCGGCGCGAGGGGCCGATGAAGTTCCTGTCCCTCCTTGATATGCAGCGCCTCTGGCTGCGGGCGTTCCGGCGCGCCGACGTTCCCCTGGCGTACACCGAGGGGTTCTCTCCTCGGCCCCGGTTCTCCTTTGGGGCCGCGCTCCCCGTTGGCGTGACCGGCGAGGCCGAGCTGATGGACGTGTACCTGACACGGCGCATGGCCCCTTTCTTCTTCATGCGCGCCGTCAATCGCTCGTTGCCGCAGGGCGTTGCCGTCACCCACGCCGAGGAGGTGGATGTCAGCCTGCCGGCTCTCCAGGCGCTCATGCGGTCTGCGGAGTACCGCGTCACGGTGGAAACGGACGCGTCGCGGGACACGGTGGAGGACGCCACGCGCCGCTTTCTCGCGCAGTCGTCGGTCCCGTGGGAGCAGAAGCGCGAAGGCTCCGTGCGGCGGTACGACCTGCGCCCACTGGTGGAGGATATCCGCGTGGAGGACGTCGCCAACGGGCGGGCCGTCCTTTTCATGCGCCTGCGGATGGACATGTCCGGCGCGGGTCGCGCTGAGCAGGTCACCGCGGCCCTGGGATTCGCCGAACCGCCGCTGGCGGTCCATCGCGTCCGGCTCGTCCTCGCGAAGCCCGTTGAAGTGCTCGCCGCCCGTCAAGCGGCTCCCCCGCCATCCTCTGCGGATGCCGACAACAGGCCGGACGACCCGCGGGACAATGGCGTGAGCGACGCGACATGAACACGACGGAGCAGCGCGCGGGCCCGGACTCCGAACGGCAGAAGAAGGCGCGGGCCTACGCCAAAGCAAGCCGGACATTTTTCTTCCTTGACTTGGCTCTGGCGTTCGCCTACCTGGTTCTGGCGGTCGCGTCAGGCGCTGGCGGCGTGCTGAGTGACATGGCGCCCGTGACGGCGCCCGTACGCGCGGCGCTGGTGTTCGTGGTGCTGATCGTCGTGTACGACGTCGTGACGCTGCCCATGCACGTTTACGCCGACTATCTTCTGCCCCTGCGCTACGGCCTGCTGACCCAGAGCTTCGGCGGATGGCTGGCGGACACGGCGAAGCGCACCGTCCTGGTGCTCGTTCTGGGCGCCTTGCTCATAGCTGTGCTATACATCCTGCTGGAGCTTGCCCCCGTCTGGTGGTGGCTGCTGGCGGCGTTGGCCTTCGCGCTGGTCTCCGCCTGCATGGCCGTCCTGCTTCCGCTGGTCATCCTCCCGCTGTTCTACAAACAGAAGCCACTGGAGGATGACGCGTTGCGGACGCGTCTGGAGCGCGCGGCGGAACGCGCGAGAGCGCGGGTTGGGGGGGTGTTCACTATTGACTCCAGTGCCAAGGGCACCGTGGCGAACGCCGCCCTCATGGGCATTGGCCGCACCCGGCGCGTTGTCCTTACCGATACCCTGCTGCAGACGTACACCGCCGACGAGATTGAGGCGGTCATGACCCACGAGCTGGGCCATCACGTGCTGGGGCACATCCCCTGGGGCCTTGCTGTCCAGAGCGTGCTGATGCTGGTGCAACTCTACGTCGTTCACCTGGTCCTGGCGCACCTGGTCCCCGCCTTCGGCTATCGCGGACTTGCCGACGTGGCGGGACTTCCCCTCCTTCTGCTCGTCCTCGCCGTCGTGGGCGCGCTGGGCGTGCCGGTCACCAGCCTGCTCAGCCGCCGCTTCGAAAGCGACGCCGACCGCTTCGCCCTTGAGCAGACGCGGGCGCCCGCTCCTTTCGTCAGCGCCATGACCCGGCTGACCGACCAGAACCTGAGCGAAACAGACCCCCCGCGCTGGCTGCACCTGCTGATGGGCACTCACCCCACGTACCGCGAGCGCGTCAGAATGGCGGATGCCTGCGCGCCGGACAGGGCGGGTGAGGCCCCCACGTCGAAGGCATGACCGTGTTGCTGTATCTCGTCCGCCACGGCCAGACGGAATGGAACCGCCTGCACCGCATTCAGGGCCAGAGCGATCCCCCGCTGAACGAAACAGGACGCGCGCAGGCGCAGGCCCTTGCGCGCGCCTTCGCCGGAAGGCCGCTGGACGCCGTGTACTCCAGCCCCCTGCAACGCGCCCTCGACACCGCGGAGGCCATCGCGCGGGCGCACAACCTGTCTGTCCAGACGTTCGACGAGCTTAAGGAGCTGAACGTGGGCGCGCTGGATGGCGTGACGCTCGCCGAGATGCGAGAGCGCCACGGCGACTTCCTTGCTCGCTGGAGGCAGGACGCCTCGGTGCGCCTGCCCGGCGGCGGCGAAACGCTGGCCGAGCTGCAGGCGCGCGCGTGGACCATCCTCCAGTGCATCAGCCAGGCGCATGCGGGCCACCGTGTGGCGGTCGTGACGCACAGCTTTCTTACGCAGGTGGTCGTCAGCGCCGTCCTGGGCCTTCCCCTCGACCACTTCCGGCGCGTGCGCTTGAGCGAAGGGTGCATCAGCGCCCTGGACTTCTCCTCCAACGGAAGGCCGCGGCTGGCGGCCATGAACGACTGCTGTCACCTGACGGCTGGCGCGGGGAGCGGCTATGTCCTCTAGCGTCATGCCCAGGCATTCATAGCATGAGTCCGTGAGGGTGCAGGGGCATGGCCCCTGCCGGGGTCTGGGGAGTCCCCAGATTCTTTTCCTACCCCTCTCCTGCAGGAGAGGGGTCAGGGGTGAGGTATCTGCCGTGAGTAAAGGCATGAAGGCCAAACGGCGGGCGTCGGAATCGTCCAAAAGATTGGAAAGACAGAGCACGAGGGCCGCATCCAGCGACCTCGCGCGCGTCGTCAGCGCGTTCGTGAAGGCCCACGGAATCGCGGACCGTCCTGGGCCGTTGGTGGTCGGCGTGTCCGGCGGGCCGGACTCGGCCTGTCTGCTGCACCTTTTGGCCTCGGCGCGGAAGAAGCTGGGCTTGAGCCTCCACGTGGCCCACCTGGACCACGGCCTGCGGGGCGCCGAGGCGGAGGCCGACGCCGCGTACGTGGCCCGCCTCGCCGCCGACCTGGGCGTGCCCGCCACGGTGGAGAAGCGGGACGTCCGCGACCATCGCCGCAGCCGCAAGGGCCTGTCGCTGGAGATGGCCGCGCGCGAGGTGCGCTACGCCTTCTTCGCGGACGTCATGCGCGCGCAAAACGCTTCCACTCTGGCCCTCGCGCACACCGCCGCCGACCAGGCGGAGACCGTCCTGCTGCACATCCTTCGCGGCTCCGGACTCGGCGGGGTGCGCGGGCTGCGGCCCACCGGCCCATGGCCCGTGCGCGCGGGCGACATGGCGTGGAGGGTCGTGCGCCCGCTTCTGGACGCGCCCCGCGCGCAGACGGAGGCCTACTGCCGCACCCATCGCCTGCGTCCGCGCGCCGACTCCTCCAACCGCGACCGCTCGTTCCTGCGGAACCGCGTCCGCTGGGAGCTTCTGCCGTTCCTGCGTCGGTACAACCCACGCATTGACCGCGCGCTGTCTCGACTGGCCCGCGCCGCCGGCGACGACCTCGACTACCTTGACGAGCGCGTCGCCGAAGCCTGGCCCGCCGTCGTGCGCCCCGATGGAATTGGGGGCCTCGTCATTGACGCGCGGGGATTCGCCCGGCTGCCCGCCTCGCTCCAGCGCCATATCTGCGTGCGGGCGTTGGAGGAGGCGCTGGGTCCCTCCGCGGAAGGGCAGGGCGTTACCGCCGCGTACGTGGATGCCATGATGGGCGTGCTGCGCAAGCCCGCTGGACGCTCCCTGCGCCTGCCGGACGGTCTGGTTCTCTCGGTGGAGTATGGCGGTCTCGTGCTCGGGCGGGCGCCGGAGTCGCGCTCGCCGTTCCCGCCCCTCGCGGGGGAGCACCCGCTGCGCGTGCCCGGCGAAACGCATCTCCCCGGCTGGCGCGTCACGGCGCGTGTCGTGGCGCGGGAGGAGGTGCGCGCCCTCCCGACGGGCTGGCAGGCGGCTCTGGACCACGACGCGGCGGGCGACGCGCTGGTCGTACGCGCACGGCGTCCCGGCGACCGCTTTCAGCCTTTGGGAATGGCGGACGTGAAGAAGCTTCAGGACTGCCTTGTGGACGCGAAGGTGCCGCGCCTGTGGCGCGGACGCATCCCGCTCGTCTGCTCGGAAAGGGGCGTGCTGTGGGTCGTGGGTTGGCGCATCGGCGAGCGGGTCAAGGTGACGGAGCGCACTCGCCGCGTGCTGCTGCTGGAATTCGAGCCAGCCGGGGCGTGACGCGGGCTGGCAGCCTACTCATAGGTGCGGATCCCCCTCTGCATGCGGCGCTCCGCGTCCTCGCGGGCGATGATGTCGCGCTTGTCGTACTTCTTGCGACCGCGCGCCAGCCCCAGCTCCACCTTCGCGCGGTGTCGCCTGAGGTACAGGCGCAGGGCCACGATCGTCAGACCCTTCGAGTTGACCTGAAGGAGCAGATCCCTGAGCTGTCCTTTGTGCAGCAGCAGCTTGCGGGGGCGCAGCGGGTCGTGATTGTACCGGTTGCCTCCGGGCCACAGCGCTATGTTGGCGTTGTACAGCCACAGCTCTCCGTTATGGCCCCTGGCATACGCCTCGCGCAGGTTCACCTGGCCCGCCCTGACCGACTTGATCTCCGTGCCCGTCAGGACCAGGCCCGCCTCCATGCGTTCCAGGATATCGTAGTCGCGGAAGGCCTGGCGATTGACCGCGATTGCCTTGTCGGCCTGCTCCTTCTCTTTAGCGGGCATAAGGTCTTTCAGCGAAGGGCGGGGCACTGTCCGCCCTGGTACTTGCTTGCATAAATCGGCGTAGCATCAGGTCTGCCGCGACCGGGGGAGTCCAGAGGGGAGCGCCCCCTCTGGCGGGGGCACGGGGATGTCCCCCGAAGCTCCTTCGTCCCCCTTCAAGGAAAGGAAGGGGGACCGAGAGAGATGGTTCGCTCTGTGGCAGACAGAGTCTGACATCTCTATGATGGAGGCCAGCATCAAGACGCCTGTTTCCCAAAGTAGGTACTAACGCGCCTGGGCTACTTGCTGTTCCAGAGTGGCCCGTGCCTTCTGCATCTGCGTGTCCGGGCTGGTCTCGGTCGCTCCCTCGGGGAGCGGCGATTCAATGTCCGGCGTCAGGCCCTTACCCTCGATCAGATTACCGGTCGGGGTGAACCAGCGGCCGTGCGTGACATAAAGTCCGCCTCCATCACTGAGAGGGCGGATGATGTTTACGCTGCCTTTCCCAAACGTCTTCACTCCGATCAGCGGAGCGCGCTTGTCGGCCTGGATGGCGCCCGCCAGGACCTCGCTGCCGCTGGCGCTGTACTGGTTGACCAGCACGACCAGAGGCATGTTGACGGCCAGGCCGCCCGGGCGCACGGGCCAGTCAGTCCGGCGCCCTTCGTTGTCAACCTCGTAGAGCACGAGGCCGTCCTTCAGGAACTGGCTTGCGACATTGACGGTCACGTCCAGCAATCCGCCCGGGTTGTTGCGCAGGTCAATGATGATGCCCTTGACGCCCTTGCCCTTCGCTTCTTCAAGGGCGGCCCTGACCTCCTGGTCGGTGCGCTGGTTGAACTGGCTGATTTTCAGCACTGCCAGCTTGTCGTCGGACACGCTCAGCGTCACCGTTTCGATGCGCACACTGGCGCGGACGATGTCCACGTCCAGCGATTCCTTCTGGTCGGCGTGCCGGATGGTGAGCTTCACGGATGTACCGACGGGCCCTCGTATCTTCAGCACGGCCTCCTGAAGGCTCAGGCTCTTGGTGGGCTGTCCGTTGATAGCCATGATGGCGTCGCCGGGCCGTATGCCCGCCTTCTCGGCGGGCGACGCGGTGAACGGTGACACGATCATGAGCTGGCCGTCGCGGATAGCCACGACAGCCCCAATCCCCTCGAAACTTCCGCGCAGGCTCTCCTGGTCCACTTTGAAGCTGCTGGGGTCAATGTAGGAAGTATACGGGTCGTTCAGGGCCTCGATCATGCCCCGGACCGCGCCCTCGGAGAGCTTCTGCGAGTCGAGCTTGTTCTTCTCCACATAGTCGCGCTGGAGGACGTCCCATACCTCCGTGACCAGAGCGAAGTTCTGGCTGGCCGATTTCGGGGCGCTGGGCTGTGCGGCGGGCGCGGGCTGGACCCCAGGAGCAGGCTCGGACGCAGCGGCGGTCGGCTTGACCGCGGGGGCGGACGCCGCCTGCGGGAAAAGTCCGGACAGCGGGGCCACGGTGCATGCCGTGGCGGCAAGAATCATCACAGCCAGCAGACCGGCTGCAAGCGCGCGGTGACGATTGATGATGTGTTCCATATGTGTCCTCATGGATGCTTTCTCCCATCTCTGAACGCTCGGTGAGGTGGGACAAAGCCATTCTAGCACAAGTGACCGCCTTTCCGGTCGCGTTGGCTTTGCACATAATGTCATTCTGAGCGCAGCGAAGAATCTACGTCTGTCTCAACAAGCGTAGACCCTTCACGGAGCCTGTCTGAGCGAAGCCGAAGGGTGGTTCAGGGTGACAGTGGCTCCGCAGGCGGCTTTTTGTGCAATGCTGGTCGCGTTGACACACCTATAGCTGCATGCTAGGATGCTCTCGTTGCCGCGCCCGTTCCACAGGGCGCTCTCGCATCCACCCGTCGCGAGGAGGTCAGATGGTCGGCATCAAGTCCTACGGCGCGTACATCCCCAAGTATTTCCTGGGCAAGGAGACCGCAGGCTGGGGTCTCGCCGCGGAAAAAGCCGCCTGCAACTTCGACGAGGACAGCGTCACGATGGCCGTCGCGGCGGGCATGGACTGTCTTCACGACGAGGACAGGCGGCGGGTCGCCAGCCTGTTCCTGGCGACCACCGCGCCGCCGTACGCTGACAAGCAGGGGGCCACACTGGTCGCCACCGCGCTGGACCTGCCGCGCGAGACGCTGACCGCGGACGTGACCGGCAGCCTGCGGGCGGGCACTACGGCGCTGCGTCTGGCCTCCGACGCCATCGCAGGCGGCTCGGTGAAGGAGGCGCTTGTGACGGCGGCGGACGCGCGGATGGCCGCGCCGCGCAGCGACCTCGACCGGTCCCTGGGCGACGGCGCTGCGGCGCTGCTGCTGTCCGACTCCGACGCCATCGCGGAGATCGAGGGGAGCCACTCTCTGTCCGAGCATATGATGGACGTGTGGCGCCCCAGCGGCGAGGCGTTCCTCCGCTCATGGGAGGAGCGCTTCGTCACCGACGAGGGTTATCTCCGCATCATGGAAGAGGCCGTTCAAGGGGCCTTGAAGAAGTTCCAGCTCAAGCCGACCGACATCTCGAAGGTCGTGTACACGGCGCTCGACCCGCGGCGTCACGGCGAGCTTGGCCGCAGGCTGGGCTTCACCCCGCAGCAGGTGCAGGACCCGCTCTTCACCAGAGTAGGCAACACGGGCGCGGCCTTCCCGCTCATGCTCCTTGTCGCCGCGCTGGAGAGCGCAAAGCCGGACGACCGCATCCTGCTGGCTGCCTACGGCGACGGCGCGGACGTGTACCTCCTGCGCGTCACGAAGCGCATCACGCAGGCCAGGGACAGGCGGGGGATGCGGCGGCACCTGGAGGCCCGGCGCGCCCTGCCCGACTACGAAACGTACCTCCGATGGCGACAGCTCCAAGTGGGCGAGGCGGCGCGCCGTCCGAACTCGCCGGGACTCTCGCCGCCGGCGATGCTACGCGAGCGCGACCAGAACCTGCGGCTGTACGGAGGCCGGTGCACGGCGTGCGGGCGTATCGAGTACCCGCCTCAGCGCATTTGCGGCTTCTGCAAGGCCGAAGACAAGGTCGAGATGGTGCGTCTGTCCGACAAACGCGGCGAGGTATTCACCTACTCGCTGGACTACATCGCGGGCACCGTTGACACGCCCCTCGCGGTCGCCGTCGTGAACTTCGAAGGCGGCGGCCGCATGCTCGCCATGATGACGGACCGCGAGGTGGACAACGTCAAAGTGGGGCTTCCCGTGGAGATGAGCTTCCGCCGCCTGCCGACCATGGGCGGCATCCACAACTACTACTGGAAAGCCACGCCCGTCCGCGCGTAGGCTTCACGCGGCGGCTCGCCGGGGGTCTGGGGATGCTTCATCTTTGCACAAAAAGCCGCATGAGGGTTCACTGTCACCCTTGAGCGAAGCGAAGGGTCTACGCTGGTTCATATCCGGAGGTAAATTCTTCGCTGCGCTCAGGATGATATTTATGTGCAAAGCCGGGGTGACCCCCAGATTCACTTTCCTTCTCCCGTGAAGGAGGGCAATGGGACGCAATGACGCTCACACAAGTCGCCGGTGCAGGGCGCAGCCCTGCCGGAGGGTTCGGGAGGTGTCCTCCCGAAACACGCTTCTTCTTTCCCATTCTTCTGACAGGAGAAGGGGATCAAGGGGGTGAGGTCAGGACCGCGCAGTAAGGCATAAGCTTCTGGAGGAGGCGCAATCATGCAAGGCATCCGCGACAGAGTCGCCATCATAGGAATGGGTTGCACCAAGTTCGGGGAGCGCTGGGACGCCGGCTGGCAGGACCTGCTCGTCGAGGCCGCCCATGAGGCCTACAAGGACGCGGGCGTCGAGGGCAAGGACATCCAGGCCGCGTGGCTGGGCAGCCACACGACGCTCTGGACCGGCCAGCCCCTCGCGGAGGCGCTGAAGCTCGACTACATTCCCATCACGCGCATCGAGAACGCCTGCGCCACCGCCACCGACGCCTTCCGCAATGCCTGTTACGCCGTCGCGGCGGGCGTGTACGACGTTGTCATGGTCGCGGGCTGCGAGAAGCTGAAGGACTCCGGCTGGGCGGGCCTCGGCATGCCCGCGTTCTCGCCCGACAGCGGCGTCGCGCCGCCTACGCCACCGCCGTCGCAGTTCGCACTGGCCGCGACGCGCTACTTCCACGACTACAACATTCCGTACGACGAGGCGAAGCGCACGCTGGCTCAGATAGCAGTCAAGAACCACCACAACGGCACGTTGAACCCGCGTGCCCACTTCCAGCGCGAGATCACGGTCGAGCAGGCGCTCAAGGCGCCGATGATCGCCTGGCCCCTGGGGCTGTACGACTGCTGCGGCGTCTCCGACGGCGCGGCGGTCGCCATCATCTGCCGCGAGGAGATCGCTAAGAACTTCCGCGACGACTACGTGTTGGTCAAGGGCCTGGGCCTGACCGCGGGCGGCAGGCAGGGGCTTCTGCGCGACGACTACACGTTCACGACTTTCCCGGAGAACGTCACCGCCGCGAAGATCGCGTACGAGGAAGCGGGCATCCGCAACCCGCGCAAAGAGATCAGCATGGCGGAGGTCCACGACTGCTTCACCATCACCGAGCTCATCATCTACGAGGACCTGGGCTTCTCCAGGCGAGGACGCGCGAAAGAGGACGTGGAGGCGGGCACGTTCAGCCTCGACGGCGAGCTGCCCATCAACACCGACGGCGGGCTTAAGTGCTTCGGCCATCCCATCGGGGCCAGCGGCATCCGCATGATCTACGAGGTGTACAAGCAGTTGCAGGGGAAGGCGGGCGCGCGACAGGTCAAGAACGCGAGGCTCGGCCTCACGCACAACCTGGGCGGCCAGCCCGGCTCCTTCACCTGCGCCATCGGCATCTTCGGCCAGCGGGATTAGTAGCACAAGAGAGCGGCGAATCTACCCGGACATGTATCCCTATCTGAGCAGGAGAGGCGAAGGTCGGGACGGCGCGGGGGCACGGCCCTCGCCGGGGTTGTAGGTGTGTCCCCTACAATTTACAGCTCCCCCTTCTCCTGCAGGAGAAGGGGGAGCTGTAAATGACCATTTAGTGCTGGCTCTCTCCGTAAGCCTACCCCTACGAGGAAGATCGCCGGAGTCGCGTGACCGATCCGGAAGGCAACTCTAAACAAGAGGGTGTCGGTCCAAGCCCACTCGCCCCGATTTTACCCAACCCCATCTTCCATCTGGGGTCTTGGTCCTGGGCGTGCAGGACTGGGTTGTCCGGCTGCTGAAGGCAGCCTAGCCTCGCACAACTCGGAGCACCAGAAGGGGCGTCCCGTTTCCAGATTGGGGCGTCCCTTCGCCGCTCATGCGATTCACCCCCACACGCGTGGAGACAATTTCTCCGTCAAGTTGATTTTCGTCTTTACCTCGTGGTTCACCCCCACGAGCCCCGACCGTTCTTCCCTCGTCCTTGCCTCTGGCGTCGCCATCCTAGGCGTTGAACAGTGGATCGACCGACTCACTGCCGCGGCATAACGCGCCCCGTGGACGGGGAGACGGGGGAGACTCGAACTCTACCGCAAACACCGGACGGTGCTCATGGCGGCGTGAGCCTGCGGACGCGCGCGCCGCGCAGGTGGTCCTTCTACGTCGTGCTACTTGGAGCCAACGTAGTCACGGCCCCCGGTCTGTGGCTCTTCACGCTGAACTCGCCGGGACCCTTGGCGTTGAGCCGCACCAGCACGGCGGGCTCATGCCCTGTCCGAAGGGCCCGCCGCATGGCTGACCTGCTGCGCGCCGACTTCCAAAACCTGTACTTAGACAACTGTTGTCGACCCACTGCGTTCAACCCGCACCGCCTAGCCACGTTCGAGGACTTCTGCCGACGCTACGCCGGCGCGGGGCTGCGGTGCCCCACAGTGAGCACCCGGTGAAAGTTGACGAAGGCCGCCGCGTTCTCCCAAAGCATGACCTGCATCTTGTCTGTAATGGCCTTCCGCTGCTGGTAGTCCAGCGTGCGGCTCTGCTCTTGGAACAGCCTGTCGTACTCGGGGTTGGCCCAGCCATGGGAATAGTTCCCGGGGTCGTTACTAACGTAGTGAGCCAGGTAGCCATCGGGGTCGTAGACGAGGGTCTGGGTAGGAGCAGCACCCATTTCAAAGTTGCCTTGGCCCAACGCGCCGTAGAGTCCCCCGGGGTATTCTTGTGGGTCAAAGCTCACCTCGATGCCGATCTGCCGCAACTGGGTTTGGTTGGCGATGGCTCCGCGCTCGTACCCGCCGATGGTCGCATGCGTCAGCTTCGCCTTGAAGCCGTTGGGATAGCCGGCGGCCTCCAACAACTTCTTGGCGTCGGTGATGTCCGCAGGATTTGGTCGGCGGTGCGGCGCCCACTGGCCCTGGCGTGCTTCCTGACGTTGGTCAGAGCCTCTTGGATGATGCGCATCAATTGAATTTCCACGGAAGGTGCGGGGCGCAGCCCCTCGGCGTCGGGGGAGACGTGAAGAGCGACCGCGATGTGGGACATTTCCGTGTAGTGCTGAATGTACTCGCGGAGAGCGGGCAGCAGCCCCTCGTTGGCGCGTGCCGCCGTCCTGAGTCCCAGGATGCCCTCCCGCACGTCGGCGTAGAGGTCGCGGGTTATCTCCTCCATCTTGGTCAGCTCCGCGTGCGCGTCCGACATATGATCGTCGGCGAGAAGCCGCTTGACCGCCATGCTCTGCGTGTTGATGTAGCCGAGCAAATGGGCCATCCCGTCGTGCATCTCGCGGGCGATTCTCTCCCGCTCGTGCAGCGTGGCCGCGTCCTGGACCTGGCCGTGGAGCTCGGCGTTGACAATGGCGACGGAGATGCGCTCTCCGATGGCTTCTAGGAGACGCACGTCCTCGGGACGGTCGAGCGCATCCGGGGAGAACGCCGCAACCGCCATGACTCCCACCAGCCTGTCCTGATAGCGCAGCGGCAGGGCGCAGAACGTCTGGAATCCCACTTGGACCAGTCGCTTGCGGACGAGCCGCGGGTCGGACGCGAGGTTGTGCACGAGCACGGGGGTCTGGGTCTGCGCCACGATGCCGGGGAACCCCTCTCCTATGGAGAATCGCACACGCTCCGCGAACGCCTCCCTGCAGACGCCTCGCTGACATTTGAGGGCAAGCTCCTGCCCGTCAAGAAGCCAGACCTCCGTGGCGTCCACGTGGGCTATTTCAATGACCGCGTCCAGGGACTTGCTGAGCATTTCGTCCAGGTTGAGCGAGGAGGCGACGGCTTTCCCCACCGTCACCAGCGCGGTCAGCTCTCGGTTCTTGCGTTCAGCCCGCTCGAAAAGGATGGCGTTCTGAATAGCCATGCCCAACTGGCCGCCCATGGCCCGCAGGAACTCCTCGTCGGCGTGCGAGAAGCGACGCTCCACCCGGTTGGCGACAACTAGGACACCGTTGACCCCTCCTTCTGATGTCAGGGGAGCGCTGACGAACGACTTGATCCCTTCTCGCGCAGCCGCCTCCGCGACGCGGGGGTCGTCCGTGACCCGCTCCATGATGACGGGCCGGCCGGTCCTGACGACCTCGCTGGCGACGGGGTCGTCGCGGAGCTTTGCGCGCTGAATGCTACGAATGAGGTCTGCGGAGAACCCCTGGTGACACAGGGCTGAGTGCTCCTCCCTTTCCTTGTCCACGATGCAGATAAGGCCCGCATCGGCCTCCATCACCTTCAGCACATTGTCCAGGCCGGTCTCCAGGACCTGCTCTGAGCGCAGGTTCTGCGCCGAGGCGAGTGCGACAGCGTTGAGGGCGGATAACTGCCGGTTCTGCTGACTTACCGTTGCCTGGAGCCTGGCGATCATGCCGAAGACGATGAAGGTGAAAAGGGTGACGCCAATGGTGAGGGCTACGTACGTCGCGATGAAGCCCGGAAGCGTGTGAAGCTGCGCGTAGAAAACAGTGTGACGCAGCGCGTCAACGCCCGCGAGAAACAGGATGGGCAGCACAATAGTCGCCCATCGCAGGACGCGCATGTTCAGGTGCGGCAACCCGAGCTTGCGGTCTCTGTCCGGGCTTTTCACGCGCGAATCCGCTCCGTTCGTTACCACAAGGGCAATTCTAGCAGAGTGAGAAGGGTACGCGCGTCACTTGGCGATGTAGTTTCTCTCCCACCAGTTCTGGTAGGCCCCGTATGGCTGGCCACGTCCGAGCGGGGAAAACCTGCGGATGGTCAGGGCCGTCGAGAGGACAGGCTGGCGGGCCTGGTGGTGCCGGAGGCGGATGCGGCCAAGGCGGCGGGGGAGATGCTTCAGGACCTGTCAAAGCTCTGGTCGGCGGCGACGCCGGGCGAGAGGCGGCGCCTCCTGCTCACGATGCTGGACGCGGTGTACGTGGACGCGAAGGAAGAGCACCGCGTGGTGGCCATCCGCGCCAAGCCGCCCTTCCGGCCTCTGCTGGAAATCGCGACCACGAGGCCTGACAGCGATGTGGAACTGTACGTCCTGGAAAAAGAAACGCCCGCCGCTTGGGGTGAGCAGCAGGCGCTATCTGGTCCGTGTTTCTGGTGGAGACGGGGGAGAGTCGAACTCCCCGTCCAAAGGATACCTCAACAGAATATGCTACAGGTTTAGCCGACCTTTTGTTTCTCGCCCGAATTGCCCCAGCCGGCGGGGTCGCTCCAGGCCAGTCGCTAGAATCTTTCGTCCATCCCCAGCGGCGTCAGGATAGACGGCACCTCGACTTCGTGTCGCCCGGTCTCCCCCTTCGAGGAGAGAAGGAGGCGGACGTCGCTGCCTAGTTAGGCAGCGAGTGCGAACTCACGCTCGCCAGTTACAGTTGTGCCACCTTTTAACGAGGCCTGATGGCGCCCTCGGCCTGCAATTCTGTCCAAGCACCCCCTGTCGAAACCACGCGTCCCCAGACATAATTATAACACGCATATGCGGGGAGAGCCAGCATAAAGGAGCCTGCACCATCCGTACACGCCGCCTTGACACTCTGTAGCAGGCTGTCAATAATGACTTCGCGCTTGGCGCAGACACGTCGCGACGAGACAGGGAGGCCATCACGAGCGAGTCACAGACCTCATCGCCCACCGGCGCGACGCCCGCGCCACTCCATGGCACGCCCCTCGCGGGACCTCAACCCACGACATCCTACCGGTGGGTGGTACTGATCGCCCTGATGGGAGGAAACGCGTGTTTCAGTCTTGTCGGCCTTGCCCTTGGGATTCTCCTTCCGTCCATTGTCGCTGAACTGAAGCTCACGCCGCTGGAGTCCGGCTGGCTGGGCGCGTCTTTCCGATTGGGCAACATCCTGTTCGCATTGCCTTTGGGCTTCATCCTGTCGCGTCACAGCCCCCGGGCCGTGCTCACGGTCACGTTCGTGGCCGCCGCGGCTCTCACGTTTGGACAGGCGTTTGCACCGCTTTTTGGTGTGCTCCTGGCATGTCGGGCGCTGTTCGGAATAGCGCAGACAACTCGAAACCCCAGCCGGGCTCTGTACCTGACCCAATGGTTCCCGCCGAGGGAGATAGTGTTCGCGAATGGTCTGTTCATCGGCGCAACGGGCATCGCCGAGGCCGCCACGCTCAGCCTGACGCCCGTCATCCTCGACATTGTGGGAAGCTGGCGCCTCACGTTCGCGGTCTATGGAATTTACATCCTGGCGATGACAGTGCTGGTCTTCGTCCTGGCGCGGGAGAGAGTGACTCCGGAGTACCGCGCGGCGATGGCCTCTCAGGAGAAGCTGTCGTTCTGGTCCGTCTTCCGCTACAGAGACCTCTGGCTGGCCAGCGTCGGGGCGTTTGGTGCAACGTTCTCGTGGTGGGCGTTCGCCACCTTTTGGCCCACCTTCATGCTGGACACTCATGCAATGCCGCTCACTCTGTCGGGTATCCTTTACGGGCTCGTGTCCCTGGCCATGACGCTGGCAGCCCTGGCGCTGGGATGGAGGGGCTCCAACCCCGGCGTTAACAGGATAGTCATCGCGGCGTGCGGTATCGCAATGACCATCGGCTCACTTGGCCTCATGTCCACGTCCAGCGTCGCGCTGCTGGTCCTGAGCGCGTTTGTCACAGGGCTTGCATGGGGCTTTGTTCCAATCGCGCAAAGCGTGCCGTACCAGATTCCAGGGATCAAGCCGCGGGAGACTGCCGTGGCCGTATCCTTCATTTCGGCGATGTTTATGGCGGGAGGAGCCGCGGGACCGGTCGTGGCGGGCGCGCTGTACCAGGCGTCCGGTTCGCTGCATCTGGCCCTTGTTGTGTGCGCGCTCGCGCCTCTGACCCTGACCGCCACGGGACTCTTCCTGTGGCGCGACAAGCGGACTGTTCCGATAACGTGACATCGTCTATAATGAGGCCCGTCATGCGGACGTCATTATTCAACGGGATAGTCATCCCTCTCGTGCTGTACTTGGCGCTTCTGCCTGCCGCAGGGGGCTTGGCAGACGGCGTTACGTCGGCAAAGGGTTTTGGTTCGCCGCTGCATCAGGCTATGCATATTATCGGCATCGTCCACGTCCACGCAGGCGGTGGCGGCATTTACACCGGCCCGCAAGAGACCCGTTGGGAGGCAGGCCCCTCCCCGGCGGTCCACCGCGGAGCGGGAGGACCTGACCTGGCCTGTCCTCTGGACGTGCCCGTACGGTCTCAACTTGCCGTCCTTGCGGCGCTCCCTCCAGTTGTTCACCCGTCGCTACCAGCGGTCTTTCTTCCCCAGGCCGAGCGTCCTCCTCCAGCCTAGGGCGTCCTTGTGCGCTCCACTCATCGCTATTCATAGCAAGAGTGACCCATTTGCTGTTTGAGGAGTACCATGCCATGAAGGGCATATCCGGTATCTCACAACGCGTCGTCCGCGCGCTGCCCGCGGCCCTGCTGCTGCTTGTGGCCATCATGGCGACGCTGCCCCCGACGGACGCCTTCGCCCACGAGAGGCGCACGGTAGGCAAGTACCAGCTCGTCGTTGGCTTCTTCGAGGAGCCGGCCATCGAGGGACAGCCGAACGGTGTGGACCTCCGGGTAACGGATACATCGGTGACTCCACCGCGTTCCGTCGAGGGTGTGGAGAAGACGCTCAAGGTCACGGTCAGCCAAGGCCCCGCCAGCAAGGAGATGGCGCTGCAGACGGTCTTTGGGCAGCCAGGCCGCTACCGGACTGTCTTCATCCCCACGAGGCCGGGACGCTACATTCTCCAGTTCACTGGCGACATCGAGGGCGCCAGGGTTGACCAACGCTTTGAGTCCGGCCCTGGCCGGTTCAGCGACATCGAAGCTGTGGACATGTTGCAGTTCCCGGACGCCGTCCCCGCGATGCGCGCCATATCCCAACAGGCCGCGGACGCCGCGATCGAGGCGCAGCAGGCTCAGGCGGCCGCGTCCACCGCCACGCTCGTCGGCGCGGCGGGCGTCGTGGCCGGAGCTTCTGGACTCGTCGTGGGCGTGATCGCTCTCACGAGGCGGCGGCCTGCTGAAAAGCCGCCCGCGAAATAGAGGCCGTCGTGCTCGCCATTGACCATGTCTTTGCGCTGTCGGCAGGAGCGGAGGATGCTTTCGTGGCATCCCCCGCTCTCCACGGCGCGGGCGGGCCTCTGGACGAAATCATATCGTTGGGTGTCTTCGTTATCATTTTGGGCGCGGTGATAGCGTTGACAATCTGGCAGGGAAATCGGGATAGAAGAAAATAGAGCCGCATGGACATCGTGCAATAGCTCACAACAGATGATGCACTCCGCACCTCGGACATTGCCCCGTGCTGTCCTGCGGGGGCTGGCCCTGCTGGTGACAGTCGCGCTGGCGCTGGTCGGCGCGCGGCCCGTGCTGGCGCACGCGGAGCTGGTGAGTTCCGACCCGCCTGCAAACGCCATCCTGCCCGCGGCGCCGGAGCGCATCACGCTGACGTTCAGCGAGTCGGTGGAGCCTGGCTTCACCCAGGCGCAAGTGCTGAATGCTCAGCGGCAGCGCGTGGACAAAGCCGACGCGCGTCTCAGCAACGACCGCTATAGCCTGTCGCTGGGGCTAAAGGCGCCACTTCCAGACGGCACCTATCTTGTGAACTGGCGCACCTTGTCCTCCGTGGATGGGCACATCACGGCGGGCGCATTTCCCTTCACCATCGGAAAGGCGGCGTCGGAGAGTAACCTGGGCGCAGCGGAGCCGTCGTCACCCGGGTACGTGGCGCGGCCCCTTGAGGTGCTCAGCCGGTTCCTGCACCTGGTGGGCGCTATTGTGGCGACAGGCAGCGGGATATTCGCGCTGGTGGTCGCGCTGCCCTACTACCGGAGGAACCGAGAGCACGGAGCCGTTCTGACAGACGCGGGGTCGCGTGCCTTCTTCTCGATGCTGCGATGGCTGCTCCGGGCGAGCGTGGCCGCGCTCGCGCTGGCGGTCATCGTGTCTGTGACCAACCAGTCCTTCAAACTGGACGCCTCCCTGCTGCGCGTGCTGACGGAGACACGCTTTGGTGCGTTCCTGCTTGCGCGTATGGCGCTCATTCTCGGCCTCGCCGTGGCGCTCGTCCGTCTGTGGCCCAGGTCATACGATGGCGCGCGCTCGCAGGGTGCGGTCCGGGCTGTGACCTGTCTGGGCGCGCTGCTGCTTCTTACAAGCAGCCTGACCAGCCACGCCGCGGCGCAGCCCGGGCCGGTCCTCCTGTACGTGCTGTCCGACTGGCTGCATATGCTGGCTGTGTCGGCGTGGGTTGGCGGTCTGGTCGTTCTTGCGCTCGTGTTCGCGTCCGCGCTGAGATCGCCGGACCCGGTCGGGCGCGCCGAGCTTCTCGGCGGCGTCGTCACGCGCTTCCATATCCTGGCGCTTGTCAGCGTAGCCGTGCTCATAGGCACGGGAGTGCTCAATGGCCTCTTACAGCTTGGCGATGTGTCTGCTCTGCTGACCACGGGCTACGGCAATGTTCTCATGGCGAAGCTGGCCCTGCTACTGCCAATGCTGGCTCTGGCCGCGACGAACGCCCTGTGGGCGCGCCCACGCATCATAGCCGCCGCCCGCGCACGGCTCGCGGCTACGGCGACGACGACGGAGCGACGGTTCCGCGTTCTCGTGCGCGCCGAGGCGTTGATGGGCGTTCTCATCGTCGCGGTGACGGCCCTGTTGGTCACTACGCCTCCCGCCGCAGGAGAAGTCGCCGCGCGCGCCGCCGCACAGAGGCTGCGGCTTACGCAGCACGCGGAGGACCTGCGCATCGCTCTGGCCGTTTCCCCCGGGCGCCCCGGCCTGAACACGTTCGAGGTCGCCCTGAAGGACGTGCGCGACGCGCCACTGACCACTCTGGCGCGGGTGACGCTGAACTTCCAGAGTCAGGCTGCGGACGTAGCCGCCTCCACGCTGGACCTCCAGCCTGTGGGGCAGGGGGTGTACCGCGCCACCGGAGGCAATCTGAGCTCGAAGGGCGTATGGTCGGTGGAGATGTTCGTGCGCCGCGCCGACGCCCTCGACGTGCGGTCGGTCTTCTCCGTCAACGTGGTGGAGACGCTTCCGGCCTCCGCCTTCTCCACTTCTCGCGCTGCCCCCGAACCTCCCCCGCCTCCTCTCGTGGAGCTGCGCGCCGGAGGCGTGGCGCTATCGGGCCTGTGGGTGCCGGGTCTGGGAGTGGGCATAGGTGTGGTCATGCTGGGGCTGCTGGCGATGGTGTTCTGGAGTCTGCACCGTCTGCGATTGCGTCCCGCTTGGGCGATTCTGGCGGGGCTGCTCCTGTCCATTCTGGCGTCGGCGTCCTGGGCTAACGCTTTTGCCCGGCAGGTGGTGCCTGTCCGGAGCACGCCCGCGCTTCTGGCGCCGGCGGGAAACCCCGTGCCTTCGACTCCCGACTCGATAGCAGCAGGCCAGCGCCTGTACCAGGCCAACTGCGCACGGTGCCACGGCGTGACCGGCCGCGGCGACGGTCCCGTAGCGCCGGAGCTTCCGCTGCGCCCCGCCGACCTCCACCAGCACGTCCCCCTGCACAGGGATGGGCAACTCTTCTACTTCATCTCCGAGGGGCTGTTCGGAACATCCATGCCGCCATTCAGAGGCGACCTGTCGGACCAGGAGCGATGGCAGATCATAAACTATCTGCGCGCTGCCATGACTCCGGAGAGCCGCTAGCCGCCAAAAGGAGAAGCCCCCGTCAAACGGGGGCTTCTCGCATTCGTGCTTCAACCTTTGGCGGACTACTTCTTGATGCCCGCCGCGGCGAGCGCCGCCTGCAGTCGCATGGGGTTGAACCCAAGGAGCTTCTGCTCACCGATGACGGTGATGGGCGTGCTCTGATACCCCAGCTTCATCAGCTCATCTTTCGCGGCCGGATCAAGGCTGGTGTTTTTCTCCGTGAACGGGATGCCTCTCTGTGAAAGGTACACTTTCACCATGTGGCAAGGCCCTCAGCCCGCGGACGTAAAGACGGTAATCTGTGTGTCTGTCACGCCGACTCACCTCCCTGTGGTGTCGTTCTGCCCGCGGACTTGTCCGGCCGCTTGGCGCCGGGTGTGAAGAGCGGTTGGCCCTCGTCCACGGCCTCGCCCAGCGTGCTGGCGGGCAGCCCGCCCTGTTCCATCTGGCGAAGAAACTCTTCGCTCACGAAAAACATTCATATGCAAAAGCCATCGCGGGCGATGTCCTCGTGATGCCTGTCGCAGGGGCATATGCGCTTGCGGTCCTCAACGGGATCGCCCGTGAGGGGCATTCAGGGGCAGTAGCGATAGCCGGACTTGACCTGGTTCTCCGCCAGGCCGCGCTGCACCAGGTCCACCACGGTCGCGTCCGGGTAGAACTTGTAAGGCCCTCGGGCCACGTAGTTTTCCGACATCTTCTTGGCCCCGGCGATGGCCTGCTCCAGGGTGATCTCATTCTTGGGCATAGGCTCCTCCTCCCTTGAGTGTTTCCAAGATAGCTGCACGATAGGTAAATGTCAAGCACGACGTACCTCATCCATGCGTTCAAGGATTGGATGCGACGACGCCGGGAATGGTGACGCCGTGTGCTATACTCCGCCGGACGGCGCAACGGAGCAAATGATGATCCAGCGCGATCCCATACGCCTCTCAGAGCTGCACGCCCTGGTGCGGGACGCCCTCGGCGAGGACGCGCGTCTGGCGTTCCTCGCGAAGTTTCCCGGCCAGGACTCGGCGCCCGACATCCTGCGGCTCTTCTTCGCCGCCCGATGCGCGTGCGGGGTCGCCGCCCTGCTGACGCTGGAGGTGAGCAGGGCCAAGACCAGCGACGATGTCAGACAGGCGCTTCCCTATCTTCTGTCTAATCTTCGCGAGCGCGCCGACCTGTTCTACCGCCTGCCCTGCGACCGTCACGCAGCCATGAAACCTGCGCCTCCACCGCCGGACCAGAAGACGTAGCGCCACAATCGAGCAGCAGCGCTTAAACGAGAAGCGGCGGAGGTTCTGCCTTCCGCCGCTTCTCGTTCCGGAGACCTCTCTTACTTCACAAACGCCTTGTAGGGCGTGTCCCGCATCTCCACGGCCTTCTTCAGGCCCAGCTTGTCCCTCGCCTCGAAGAAGTTGAATTGTTCAGGACGAAGCCCGGCGCGCTGCCGCAGTGCATTCAGCATCTGGATGGCGGTCGAGTAGCGGAAGGCGGCGCCCATGCCCTGCATCTCCAGGTTGGCATTGACGGCCTCCTTGGCGATGACAAGGCCGTCCCCCGGCCCTTGCAGGATGGCCTCCACGTAGCGGCCCACCTCCTGCTCCAGAGCGCTGCGCGGGACAGCCCTGTTCACCAGGTTCAGGTCCTCCGCCTCCCGCCCGGTGAGGTTGCGGCCAAGATAGAGGACCTCTTTGCCCTTCTTCAGGCCCATCATGAAGTTCCAGAGCGGGAGCGGCGTCACGATGCCCATGCGCAGGCCAGGGTCGCCGATGACCGCGTCGTCCGCCGAGATGGCAATGTCGCAGCACATGGCGAGCCAGAGCCCCGCGCCCAGGCAGTAGCCGTCAATCTGAGCGACGGTCGGACGGGGGAAGTTGACGATGAACTCCCAGCGGCGATTGCGTCGCCGCTCAAGCTCCATCAGGTGCTCCACGTCCCCGATCTTCTTCGGGTCCGGCAGGATTTCGTCCGTGCCCTTGCCGGTCAGGTCCTGGCCCGTGGAGAAGTTGCCGCCAGCGCCTTTGAAAAGCACGCACTTGACCTCGATGTCGTGCTCAATGTCAATGAGCACGCCGTCCAGGTCATGAAGCATCTGGTCGTTGACGGCGTTAAGCTCCGCAGGCCGGTTCAGAGTGATGACGCCGAGGTCGCCCTTTTTCTCGTAAAGCAGCGTCTGATACGCCATGACGCCTTTCTCCTTGTCCTGTTGCGGAATGCGGTGTTCCAGAGTCCGAGCCTGGATTATCTAGGCGGGCTTCTTCCAGGGAAAGAGTTGCTTGATTTTGGCGTCCCGCTGTTTGACGGCGCCCTTCATGCCTGATTTCTCCCTGGCGTCCCAGAAGTTGAACTCGTCGGGCCGGAAGCCGCGGCGCTGGATGGCGGAGAGGCCATGCAGCCCCGCGGTCATGGACCACGCGGCGGCCAGGCCAGCGCCGTCCCACGTGGCGCGGGCGAACAGCTTTCCGTAGATGTAGGAGTCGTAGCCGCCCATGCCTCCGCGGTGAATCATGCCCTCCGCCGCGACCGTGGTCTCCTCGTCGAGTTTCTGCTTGGGGCAGGCGATGGTGACCAGGCCGTAGCGCTGCGCCTCCGCGCCGGTGAAATACCTGCCCGTCAGCAGCAGTTCCTTGGCGCGGCGCGGGCCCACTCGCCACGTCCACAGAGGGTTCTGCGTCGCAAGTCCCAAGCGGATGGACGGGTCGCCCAGGACGGAGTCCTCGGTCGCGACGACGGTCTCGCACATCATGGCGATGTCCAGTCCCAGGCCCAGACAGTAGCCCTGCACCTTTGCGAGGGTCATCTTCGGCGAGTCGTAGATGGCCTCCAGAATTTCTCGGCGCTTGAGCACCTTCTGGAAGAGGTCGTTGAGAAAAGGACGCGTCCGCGGGTCGGGAGGCATGACCAGGGCAGTGCCATTGCCGGACAGATCGGCGCCGGCGCTGAAGTTGCCGCTCGCGCCCTCGTATATGAGCAGCTTGACCTCGTGGTCGGCCTCCGCCTCCTGAAGGGCCTGGTGCATCTCGATGAACATCGCGTCGTCAATCGCGTTCAGCTTATCGGGGCGGTTGAGGGTGATAGTGGCCCGGTCTCCCTCTTTGCGATAAGTAACTCGTGTGTAGGGCATGACGCCTCCTTCCGAGGGGATGAGTCTGCGGGGCGAATGAAAAGACGCCGTCCAGATGATACACCCTCGCTGTTTGTTGTCAAGGGATTCGCGCCGCCCACGGCATAGGGAAGCAGTCTGTGTCATCTTGACAATCCGCCCTCGGCGGCTGATAGTGGGGACGCGCACTCCCACTCAGCTATGGAGGTACGCCATGTCTTTCGGCTGGGCGATTGTAGGTATTGGACGGCACCCTGACCTGCGGATGGCGCCCGCTATTCGGCAGGCACGCGACGCTCATCTGCTCGCGGCGTGCAGCCGTGACGCGGGCCGGGCCGCGGCCTTCGCGCGGAAGCACGGCGCCGAGGCGGGCTACGACGACTACCAGGCGTTGCTGCGCCATCCCGGCGTGGACGCGGTGTACGTCGCGTCGCCCAACGCGCTGCATGCGGAGCACACCATCGCGGCGGCGCGGGCCGGCAAGCATGTCCTGTGCGACAAGCCGATGGCCCTGACGCTTGAGGACGGGCGGGCCATGATAGATGCCTGCCGCGCCGCGGGGGTGAAGCTGGGCCTCTGTTTTCATCTGCGCCACCACCCGGCGCACGTGGAGATGCGACGCCTCATCCAGTCCGGGCGCATCGGCGAGCCGACGCTGGCGGAGGCCCAGTGGGTGTCCGGCGCGCGCGGCCTCGCGGAGCCGCCCCGGAGGCCGTCTCTACAGGCATGGTGGGAGGACCCGGACATGGTGGGCGGGGGCGCCATGATGGCATCCGGCGTCCACTGCATTGACGTGCTGCGCTTCCTGTTGGGCAGAGAGGTCACCGAGGTCGTCGCGCTGACCGACGGCCAGACGGAGGCCAGGCCTCTGGAGCAGCGCGCCTGCGTCGTCCTCAGATTCCAGGGCGGGCTGCTGGCCCAAGTGACCGCCGCGCGCACAGTCCCCGACCCGCGCAACGACGCCGTTATCTACGGCGCCAACGCCCGCCTGCGCGCTCTGGGGACGATGAGCATGGTCTTCGGCGGCGAGATGGAGCTTGCCGACGGCGCCACGGTGGCCCACACGCGCTACCTGACGGGGGACATGTACCAGAGCATGGTGGAGGCGTTCCAGGAGGCGGCGCGGCAGGGCAGGGAGCCGGACGCCTCCGGCCAGGACGGCCTGCGGTGCATCGCCATCACTCGCGCTGCGTTCGAGTCGGCGCGGACGGGCCGCGCGGTGCGTCTCGGCGAGGGCTAGGGACGCGGCGGTTCCGGCAGCGGGGGAAGCCCTGCGGCGCGGGACGGCAGGATGACCGTGGCGTGCGCCGGGGCCGTGATGGCGCCGCGCTGGTTCTTGCACCACAGGTCCATCTCGACCACGTGGCGTCCGCCCGTCTCGCTCTTGTTCACCACCATACCCGCTACCCACGTCGTGTCGCCAATGTAATTGAACAGGCGGTACTGGTCGGTCAGCTTCCACAGCCAGGCGTCGTCGCCCATCCAGTTCTGCACAAGCGTGCATATCCAGCCGATGCGCTGCCATCCGAAGTCGAAGGCGTAGGGATTGCCTGTCTTCTGCGCCCAGGCGTCGTCCCAGTGGTTGCGGTCGGCGATGTCGGGTACGCCGAACTCATTGAGCGAGAAGCGGCGAGGATTGCGGCGCTGGTGCATCAGGCGCAGACGGTGCGCCTGCACGTTGTGGCCGCCGAACCCGGCGAGGAAGGCAATCATGTCCGTCACCAGCAGCGGCCCCCGGACGATGGGCGTCAGTTGCTCGCCGACCTGCACGTCCTCCCAGTAGCGGGGCTCGCCGCCGCGCCGCTTCTCCGCGTCGTAGATCGCCTCTATCTCCTTCAACTGCTCCGGCGTGTAGACGGGGCGGACGATGGGCGCATACTTCTTGCGCTCGCGGGCGACGCGCGTCTCCATGTGCGTGGACTGCATCGTCCACGTGGCGGCAATCTCGCCGCCTTTATTGACATAAGTGTAGAGCCGCTTCACGATGACCGCCGTGCCCGCGAACTGGCTCGGCTTCTCCTCCACGCTATGAAGGACTGCGTCGCTCGTCAGGCGGTCGCCGGGGAAGACCGGACGGAACCACTCCCACTCGTCGCCCGTGTACGCGCCCATGAGGCCGGCGAGCGTGCCCTTCATCTCACGCGTCATACGTGACGGGTCAGGGACGCCCATCGTGGAGATGAACGTGGGCGGCGCGATGACGCTGCGCCAGCGCGTCGCCGCGCCGTACGCGGAGTCGCAGTGCAGCGGATTGTCGTCGCCGAAGCCGTGGGCGAAGTGGCGGAAGGCGTCCACGGATGCATACTCGTTCCAGGGCGCGTGCAGCGGAACGCTCTCGCCGATGTGCTTGCGCAGCGATTCGACGCGCTCCGACGCCTTCGCCGGGTTGTGTGGTCTGTTCTGCTGAGGCGAGGTCATGGGTGTGGCTCCTTCTGCGCCGCGCAATGTCTCAGGTGCGGGCGCGGGTGGTGCAGATTGCCTCATGGCGGGACATTTGGTAGAATGACAGAGTCTTTGGGGATTCGTCTAGTGGTAGGACATCAGACTCTGAATCTGAGTACCGTGGTTCGAATCCACGATCCCCAGCCACGTGGCGCATTCGTCTAGCGGCCCAGGACACCTCCCTCTCAAGGAGGAGATCGCGGGTTCGAATCCCGCATGCGCTACCAGTCTTCCTCGGAAGAGAAACTTTGCTATTCTGCCTTCCAAAACTCTCCGCCTTCACTTTGGCGGCCCTTGCTGTCGCATCGTGTCACCTGTCGAAGGCCGTGCGGCATGTTGGATAGCGGTATCCAACGAGGTGCACCGTCGGTCAGTAGCCATTCAGGGAAACCATCGGTCTTGAGTTTCTGCGGAGCGCGGGGTGAGAGGATCACAAAGTGCGGCGTCACGCCAGTCCATCGTCGTCCGTCGGAGTCGAATGTAGCGTTTAACCGCTTGGCCTTCGATGCTAGCTGTCTATTTAACCAATTCGTGTCACCCTTGGCTTCTATCATGATGATGTGACATTGCCCGGCGTTGTCCTCAAAAGCTACGAGCAGGTCAACGTCCTCTTGCGTGAAACTCAGTTCCTCTTTAGAGGGCCGTTTAGAAGGCCGACGATAAGGCCCTTCATTTCTGTTCGGTAGCGCGAGCGCGAGGCTGGCGTATATCCAGTCCACGTGGTAGTCCATAGCACAGAATGGGTTGTCCGGCACATTAATATGTAATTTTGTGCTAAGAGCCTCTCGAAACCCCTGCCCTAGCTTAAAGTCTCTATTGTCCAGAGCCAAACCGATTAGGTAGAAGCGCTCCTTCCGGTTGAAGGACTTGAGATTTTCAATGACGCCCATGCCGCTAACCCTTCTGCGCCGGCGCGGGGTTCACCAGCGCCAGGCCGATGGTCTTGGGCATGATCTGCAGCAGTTCGTCCAGCGAGAAGATGCCGTTGTCGGCCCGCTTGTAGATGCTTTTGACCTCCTCCGGCTCGTTGTACACGGAGATGCGCCCGCCTTCCGCGTGGAAGACCTTACCGTTCGCGTTGGCGGCCTGCTCGGTGCAGAGCCACAGGATGATGGGCGGCACACCCTCCGGGCCGGGCATGTTCAGCATGTCGTCAAGCAGCTCCTTGCTGATGACGCCCGCCTCGTAGCGCTTGCGGAAGCCCTCGCGCACCTTGTCCGTCATAGTCATGCGCGTGGAGGCACGCGGCGCGATGGCGTTGACCGTGACGCCGTAGCGCCCCATCTCGCGGGCGACGTCGCGGGTGAAGCTGACGATGCCTCCCTTGGCGGCGGCGTAGTTGCACTGGCCGACGGACACCCGCCATGCGTCCGAGGTGAGGTTGATGATGCGTCCGCCCTTCTGTTCGCGCATGACGACGCAGGCGTGGCGCGACATGTTGAAGGTGCCCTTCATGTGGACGGCGATAACAATGTCCCAGTCCTCTTCCGTCATGTTGAAGATCATCTTCTCGCGGAGGACGCCGGCGCTGTTGACCAGAATGTCCAGGCTGCCCCACTCGCTGACGACGCGCTTGACCATCGCCTCCGCCGCCTTGAAGTCGGCCACGGAGTCGTAGGCGGCGATGGCCTTGACGCCCAGCTTGCGGCACATCTCCGCCGTCTCATTCGCGGGCCGCGAGTCCTCGTTGCCCCCCTCGCGGGCGGCGCCCGGGTCCACGATCATGACGTTGGCGCCGTGCTCGGCGAGCGCCAGCGCGATGGCCTGGCCGATGCCGCGCCCCGCGCCGGTGACTATGGCGTTTTTCCCCGCAAGATGCTTTTCCACGATGGTCCCTTTCTGCCACTCGATGAAATGGGGCATATCACACCCGGTCTGGCGGGGACAGTGTAGGAACGCCCTCTGCACGTGTCAAGGGCCGCCGCCGGACGGCGCGGAGCGCGCTTCCCTTTTCATGGACTGCGAGATATGATAGGGGCGCGTCCTCCTACGCCGCGCAGCGCGCCGGAGGGCGCGAGAGCAAACGCCAGCACAAGGAGGCTGTATGCCGCCCGTCCCGCGCCTGTCCGCCTATCCCAAACAGATCAACCTTCGCGACGGTTCAACGGTCACCCTGCGCCCCATGGAACAGGCAGACAAGGACGAACTTCTCCAGTTCTTCCTGAAGGTGCCCGAAGACGACCGCTATTACCTGAAGGAAGACGTGACTTCACCGAAGGTCATCGAGCGGTGGGCGAAGGAGCTGGACTACAACAGGGCGCTCCCCCTGCTCGCCGTCTCCGACGGGCGGGTGGTCGCGGACGCCACGCTCGTGCGGCACAGGTCGGGCGCGCGCCGCCACATCGGCGAGGTGCGCATCGTCGTGGAGCCGAGCTACCGCAACCGCGGCCTGGGCACGCTCCTGCTCAACGAGCTTGTGCTCATTGCGTACCACACGGGGCTGGAGCGGCTGACGATTGAGGCCGTGGCGGAGCGGGAGGAGACGGCCATACAGACGGCGGAGCGCGTGGGGTTCGTGCGCCTGGCCCTGCTGCCCCAGCACTGCAAGGACAGCGGGGGCAAGCCGCAGGACCTGGTTATTCTGGAGCTGCCGCTGAACAAGTGGTACGAGTGGTGGCAGTTCTAGGCGGCGCCTGCCCCATGGTGTCCTGTTTCTGAAGTACGCTTACGACTTGTCATTGCGAGGAATCCGGAGCCTGTGGTGAGGAACTCAAACCATCGGGCCTCGCAATGACATTGACGGCGAATTTCGGGAACACCATACCAGGCGTACGGCCTCAGGTACGCGCCGCCTATGTCCTGAACCCCTGCGTCATGTCTGTGTCGCATCAGCGTCGGCGCAGCTACGTGGGGCTGGGACGACCGGACAGGCTTTATCGTTCGAACGTTTTGACGAATGTGTTGGCGAAAACTACTTCTATGCAGTCAATCATGCGGCCCTGGTCGGTCTTCTTCTTGATGTGCGCGCTCAAGGCCTTCATGACCTGGCGTGTGTCGGCAGTATCGAACTCGTAGAGGGCAACATATTTCGCCTCTCCGGCACGCGGATGGTTGTTCTCATAACGAACTGCGGAGACGATTCCAGGTGTCTCCAGGACATCGGGAAGGTGAATGTTGTTGTACCACTCGTTGAACTCCTTTTCGCGTGAGGGATCGGTGCAGTTGCTGAGAACGACCATCACCACAGAAGGCGCGTTTTGCGGCATGGTTCCTCCTCTCTGTTTTGTGCGCTGACCTGCAAGACCTGGACAGATTGTTCGGTTCTCTTCCTTTCCGGCAGGTCGTTCACCACTTCCGAACGAGAACTCATCCAACTTCAACCCACGTGCAGGAGTACCCTACCAGAAGACGCCGCGAGAGGCCATCTGGTCGTACTGCTGGGCAGTGTACCCCAGGCTCAGGGCGATCTCCCGAGTGTGCTCGCCCACCGCCGGGGCCGGTGTGCGGACGACGGCGGGTGTGGCGGAGTACTTGATGGCGGGGCCGATCACCTTTGCGGAGCGTCCCTCTCGGTCCCGGACGTCCACGACAAGGCCGCGTGCTTTGAACTGGGGGTGCGTCAGGGCCTCCCCGACGTTCAGGACAGGAGCGAAGCACACGTCCTTGTCCTTCAGAAGCGCCTCCCACTCGGTGCGCGTCCTGGTGCGGAAAAGGGCCTCCGTCTCCGCCTTGGCTTTTCTTTCCTCTTGCGTGGGCGGTTCCGTCGTATGGCGCGGGTGATGTTTGTAGGGTATGAGGTCCTCCCGTCCTACGGCCTTGCAGAAGTTCTCCCACAGGTGGTGCTCTACGCAGCCCAGGGTCACGTACTGCCCATCCTTCGCCTGATACACGCCATTGTAGGCGTAGGCGCCGACCACCATCGTGGTTCCCCGTTCGATGATACGCCCCTTCGCCAGGTACTCCCATGTGGCGGGCAACGCACCCATCATGGCGATCACGCCATCCGCATAGGCGACGTCAACATGCTGGCCTTCTCCCGTCTTCCCGCGGGCGATGACCGCCGTGAGGATGCCAATGGTGGCGTGCAGGGCGGCGGAGGCGTAGTCGGCCAGGAAGTTGACAGGGATGACGGGCTTGCCGCCCTGCTCCCCAATCATGCTGAGAGCCCCGGCCAGGGCAATAAAGTTGGCATCGTGGCCGGGAGCCAGCCGCAAGGGGCCGGTCTGTCCGTAGCCGGACAAGGAGCAATAGATCAGGCGTGGGTTGAGCTTCCGGAGCGTGTCATAGCCGGCGCCGAGACGGTCCATGACGCCGGGCCGGAACCCCTCGATGAGCACATCGGCCGTGGCCGCGAGCTTTTGAAAGACCTCCTGCCCTTGAGAATGCTTCATGTTGAGCAGGACGCTCTTCTTGTTGCGGTCCACGGCCAGACGTCGCATACGGAGATTCTCCGGGTCGCTGAGAAGGCCGCCGCCTTGCTCGGGAGGCGCCTCGACCTTAATGACATTCGCCCCCATGTCGGCGAGCATCATGGTGCAGAAGCCGCCCACGGCCACGCGGCTGACCTCCAGAACCCGCAGACCTTCCAGAGCCATTGGCATAGAAGACCTCCTCCTGTAGAAGATTCAGCGCGTTCGCGCTTCACGCCTGAACGGGGCGTGTATTGCTACGCGTAGGGCCCCAGGTACACGCCGCCCAGCACGTGCAGGTGGCCGTGCTCTTGGCTCTGCATGGCGTCACGCCCGGAGTTGGACAGCAGCCGGAAGCCGCCGGGGCAGAACTTGCGGCCCATGTCCACAGCCACGCTCCCCACCTTCGCCATGAAGGCGCCCCACATCTCCTCCTGTGTCATGTGCTTCTTGGGAATGACCAGGAGCATCACCGGTGTCCAGCGCAGATAGTTGTCTATGACAATGACGTCGTCGTCCTCGTAGTGGATGGTGGCGGGCGACCGCCGCGCGATGATCTCGCAGAAGACGCAATATGCCATGCCCGGCCCTCGAATTTCAGTCCGCCTTGGGAAGTGCCTGAATAGGCTATGACCGCGGACGCCGACCCCGTGGCGCGGGCCCCTGCCTGTGCGGAGGGTCGGACGCCGCATCGCCGCGGACGCCGGTGCGGTAGTCCGGAGCATCAATGGGCACCAGGTTGCTGACCCGCATGTCCAGCATACGCGACGCGATCCTGCTCTCCAGTTCCTCCGGCTTGGAGGACGTGGTGACGACAGTGGGCAGGCGGGCGTTGTACCGGTAGTTAATGATCTGGTAGAGCTTCTCCTGCGCCCACGCGGTGCTGGCGTGCTCGCCGAAGTCGTCCAGCACGAGAAGAGGCATGGTCCGCACCTGGTCGAACAGGTCGTCGTAGGCGATGCGGCTCGACGGGTCGAACGTGCGACGCAGGTGGTCCAGCAGGTCGGGCACGGGAATGACAGGCGTAGCGTCGCCCCCGCGCGAGCGGAAATTGGCGATTGCCGCCGCCAGGTGCGTCTTACCGCAGCCGTGCCCTCCGGTGAACACCAGCCAGCCTTCGGGCCTCTCGGCGTACACGCGCGCCGTGCGGAAGGCCCGCTCCAGGCTCTCCCGCTCGCGTTCCGTCAGGCCCGCGCCACGCGGGTCGAACGTCTCGAATGTCCTGTCCTTCAGGAAGGGCAGGATGTCCAGGGAGCGCAGGGCGGAGGGCCGCGCCTGTTCCAGGACGAACACCCTCGCCAGGGCGGGGTCCGTCAGACGGGCGCGCAGCCTCTCGTCCACCTCGTCCAGCACGCCCTCCACCGTGACGACGGTGGGCAACCGGGCGTTGTAGCGATAGTTCACAATCTGCCGGAGCTTCTCCCCGGCCCACGGCGTTGTCGCCTGGCTGCCCATGTCGTCGAGCACCAGCAGAGGGGCCGTCCGCACCTGCTCGAAGAGCTGGTCGTAGGAGATGTCGCTGCCCGGGTTGTAGGTGGCGCGCAGATGGTCCAGCAGGTCTGGCGCCGTGATGAAGAAGGCGGGTCGCCCTGCCTCAAGGCAGGCGTTGGCGATTGCCGCCGCTAGGTGGCTCTTGCCGCAGCCGGGAGGGCCGGTGAACACCAGCCATCCGTCCGGACTCTGGGCAAAGGCGCGCGCAGCATCGACCGCCGCCCTGAAGTGCTGCTGGTTGTCCGGATCGTCGCTGCGCCCGCCGGGGATGAGCGAGGCGAAGGTCATGCGCAGCAGCGGCCCCAGGTTGCTGTACCGCTGCAGCCGGGAGACGCGCTCCGTCTCCAGCGTTTTCAGGCTGCACTCGCACGGGATGGCCCTGCCGAAGTCGGGATGGCTGACGGGCACGTCCGCGCGCACCCAGCCGATGCCGCCGCAGAGGGGGCACGCAGGCGCCGTCGGCTCCACTGGCTCAGCGTCCCCGTCGGGCGCGGTATCGCTCCCAGGCGCCGGTATAACCGTCTTCTTCAGGATGTCGCCCAGGCTCTCCATGCTCCCTACCTTCGTCGCGCCATCGTTTGAGAATACCTTCTATGTATCTCAAGCTCGCTTTGCGGGCATCCACCGCCAGGCGAATCGCCTCCGCGATCCACTCCTCCGGGTACTGGGATTCGATGTCCTTCAGCTTCTCCGTCACCATGGGAGACAGAAGGCCGATGTTCTCTTCGTAAAGCTGGTAAATGCCGGGCTGAGGCTCCGCCGACGCGGGCTCGGGCGGAGGCGCGCCCGGTTGCGCCGCGCTTCCGCGCAGGGCCTCCGCGGCCTCCTGTCGCCCGGACTCGCTGTTGACAAAATAGAGGGGGCCGGACTGGCCCTCCCTCGTCGCTTCCGTCCGCAGGAGCGTCCCGCGCGCCACCGCCATCTCCAGGCCCCGTTGCAGCGCCGCGCCCGGCTCCGGCGCGCAGCGCGCCAAACCCGCCATGAGCGTTCGGTCCGCAAGCAGCTCGTCTTTCGTCACGGAGCGGTCGCTGCCCGGCCTGTGGGCCAAGAGCCAGAATACGTGCAGAGTCACCTTCAGCTCCGCCACGTCGTCTATCTCGGGCAGAAGCGCGCTGAAGAACAGCGCGGGGATGCCCGTATAGCGCGCGCGGGCGGGAAAGCCGCTGAAGGGCTTCATGCCGGCGCGGCGTGCGGCGAGGCCAGGTTCTCAAACCTTGTCAGCTTGTCCCTGAAGTACATCTGGACTCTGCCCGTGGGGCCGTGCCGATGCTTGGCGATGATGATGTCGGCGATGCCGCGCGGGAACGGCTCGTTCTGGTGGCGGCTGCTCCACACGTCTTCCGTGACGTACAGGTCAGGGCGGTAGATAAACATGACCACGTCAGCGTCCTGCTCGATGCTGCCGCTCTCCCGCAGGTCCGCGAGCTGCGGCGTGTGGTCCGTGCGCGCCTCCACCGCGCGGCTGAGCTGCGAAACGGCGATGACGGGCACGTGCAGGTCCCGCGCCAGGCCCTTCAGCGAGCGGGATATCTCGCTTACTTGCTGCACTCTGTTGTCGGTGAAGCGCGATCCCTCCATCAACTGGAGGTAGTCCACGATGACCAGTCCCAGCGGATGCTCGAGATGCAGACGTCGCGCCTTGCTCCGCATTTCGGCCAGGCTGGGGCTTGGGGAGTCGTCTATCCAGATATTCGTATCGGAGAGGATGCCCATGGCGTCCGTCACGCGGTTCCGCTCCTCTTCGGTCAGCCGGGCCAGACGCAGTCGCTGCATGTCCACCCTCGCCTCGGAGGAAATGAGGCGCTGGACCACCTGCTCCTTGCCCATCTCCAGGCTGAATATGGCAACACGGACGTTGTCGTTCCGTGCGGCGTTCCGCGCGATGTTCAGCGCAAGGCTGGACTTGCCCAGGCCGGGGCGCGCCGCCAGGATGATGAGGTCGGAGCGCTGGAGTCCGCCCAGAAGCTTGTCCAGGTCAATGAAGCCCGTGGCTATGGCCTCTTTGCCCTCGCTCTCGGCGTCCGCGGGGACGGCCACCTCGCCCAGGAAGCTCTCGATGACGTCCCTGATGTGCGTGAAGTCGCGCGTGCTCTGGCCCAGCCGCAGCTTGTAGAGGATGTCCTCGGCCTTGGAGAGCGAAGTGTCAACATCAGGTGTGTCCTGATAGCCGATGTCGGCGATCTGCCCCGCCGCACGAATAAGCTCGCGCAGCATCGCCGTGCGGTACACGATCCGCCCGTAGTGCTCGACGTGGAAGGAAGTGGGCACCACCGCGGCGAGGTGGGCCAAGTACGCCCGTCCGCCCGCGCCTTCCAGTCGTCCTGTCCGTTCCAGCTCCCGCGCCACCGTCACCTGGTCTATGGCCTCGCTGCGGTCGGACAGCGACATGCAGGCCTGATAGCACCAGTTGTTGCGCTCATGGGCGAAGTGGGGGGGCTTGAGAAAAGAGGCGACCTTGGAGATGGCTCCGCCGTCAATCAGGAGAGAGCCAAGAACTGCTTCCTCGGCGTCAACGTCCTGGGGTGGCAGCTTGTCCGTATACAACGGTGTTCCTCCCCGGGTCACTCCACCGGCGGGAAAAAGAAAAGGCTAGACAATGGACAGAAAGCCTGAGTAGAAAGGAGACAGCTTCATGTCTCCCCGCACGCATGGTCCGTGAGGCCTGATGGAGCAGCCTAGGATGCGGCGGGCTTGTCCTCCGACCCCTTCTGCTCGGCGGCCGCCGATGCCCCCGCGCCCACGGGCTCGCCGCCCTCGGCCTCGACCACAACCTTGACCTTGGCCTCAATGTTCGGCATCAGTTTGACCGGCACCTCGACCGCGCCGGTGGCCTTCAACGGTTCCGTCAGCTCCACCTTGCGCTTGTCAATGGACTTGCCCAACATCTCGGAGAGCTTCTGCGCGACGTCGGCGTTGGTCACGGATCCGTACAGGCGCCCGCCCTCACCGGCCTTGGCCGTGAAGGTGACGGTCAGCGCGGAGATCTGCTTGGCGAGCTCGCGGTGCTCCGCCTCCGTCTTGGCGGCGCGGGCTCCGGCAGCCTTCTTGATGCTCTGGACGCGCCGCATCTCCACGGGGGTGGCCTGGACGGCGAGCTTGCCTGGGAGCAGGTAGTTGCGCGCGTAGCCGTCCTTCACGTTCTTGACCTCGCCCGCCTGGGCGACGTTGGGGATGTCCTCCAGAAAAATGACCTTCATTGTCGTCCTCTCTTCTGAATGCAAGGGGGCGAACTATCGCCCCGTATTATAGAACAAGCTTTCTGTTTTGCGCCACCGGCCTATTATACCCCAAAAAAGGGGTGAAGCGCGGCTAGACCCGACGTCAAGACTGTCTCAAACCCGTTCTCCACAGCCCGCGGGCGGCCCTACCGCGCCGCGCGCTCCAGACCGTGACTCCACACGTCCGCCAGACGGGAGACAGGCTCGTCAAGCCAGCCTGTCCACGCGAACCGCCGACCTCGCACCACGCCCAGGCGATGGAGCGAAGCGCCACGACGCCGCGCCAGCGACTCAAGGCGACGCGCGTCCTCCGGCGCCACGGAGACCACGATGCGCGACGGAGGCTCGCCGAAAAGCAGGGCGTCCCATCGCCCGGTCACGTCCGTCTGGATGCTGACGCCCAGCCCGCCGGCGATGGCCGATTCGGCGATGGCGACGGCCAGACCGCCATCGGAGCAGTCGTGGGCGGACCGAACTATTCCGGCGCGGATGCCGTCCAGACAGGCACGCTGGACCCGGCGCTCCGTTTCCAGCGAGATGGCGGGCCGACCCTGTACCAGCCCGTGCACCTGTTCCAGGTACTCGCTTCCGGCGAGATCGGCAGGGGGGGCCGGCCGCGGCCCCCCGGGGAGGACGAGGGCCCCCTGCCC
>Ga0082335_1001536_pt1 | contig 48070 bp, 38 predicted proteins | sample Subgrocontami58m_FD_72375 | JGI IMG/M metagenome (GOLD analysis project Ga0082335, IMG submission 72375) | Subsurface groundwater microbial communities from S. Glens Falls, New York, USA - GMW37 contaminated, 5.8 m (SPADES assembly) (version 2) ... | reverse complement strand
GGCCTGTCCCAGCGGTTTCATCCCCAAACCCCCTCAAGGGGGTTCAAGGTACTCCTTTGGAGTGAGTGAAAAATGGGGGGACACCCCCCAAACCCCCTGGCAAAGAGGGTTGCACCCTCTCTGCACTTACCCGCCAGAACGCTCCGACGTCCTTTGGCCACATTTAGATGCGATAGCCCTGGGTGGCGGCAACCCGTAGGGGCGGTCCCACGTGACCGCCCCGGCCCGGCGGCCGGTGTGCGTTCAGTCCATGAGTGCCCCCATGGGTCGTGCGGGACTGTAGGTCTAGGCCGCCGCCGCGAACAGCGGGCCGGGCGCTAGTCGCTGGGGCAGCCGGCGCCGGCGGTCAGCCGAGGAAGCCGAGCAGTGCGGCGTTGACGGCGGCGGGCGCTTCCATGTTGCTCATGTGGCCGGCGCCGGCGATGACCACCTTGCGGGCGTTGGGTGCGCTGGCGACGACATGGCCGGCGGCGGCGTGGAAGTCGGGGAGGTCGAGTTCGCCCACCAGTACCAGGGTTTCGGCGGCTACGTCGCGCAGGCGGCCCCAGGCGGGTGGGTCCAGCGGTAGCTGCGGGTCGGTGCTCACCCACTGCCAGCCCGACCAGTCGTGCACGATGGTGCGCAGCCGGGCCCGCACCTCCGGAATGGCGGCGGCTGGTGCGAACAGCGGACTGCGCACCCACAGCTCTTTGGTGGAGTTAACATGGCCAGCACGGGCGTTGGCCCGCAGGTCGGCGTTGATCTTGCTGAACTCGGGCGACATGGTCTGTCCGCTTATGCCGGCGTCTATCAGCACCAATTTGTCCAAGCGGTGCGGGTGTGTGAGCGCGAAGTCGGCGGCGATGCGCCCACCCATCGAGAGGCCCACGACGCTTGCGCGGTCCATGCCCTGCGCGTCGAGGAGCGCCGCCAAGTCGTCCATGTGGCTGAAGGGGCCGGTGGGCGTGGTGGACTTGCCGAAGCCGCGGGCGTCGTAGCGGGCCACGCGGAAGCGCTCGGCCAGCACGTCGAACTGGTCGTCCCACATGCGGGTGTCGAGGCTGAAGCCGTGCACCAACACCACGTTGGGCCCGGCGCCGGCCGCCTCCCAGTAGAGCTTGCCGCCGTTGTGGTCCAGGAACCCGGTGGTTGTTGCCATGGTTACCTCAGGGGGTCTGCCGTGCGTAATCACTGCGGATGACGCGGCTGACGCCGGTCTCGCGCGCCGCTTCGGCTACCTTCTTGGCTACCGCATAGGCCAAGTTGGGGTGGAACACGCTGGGGATGATGTACTCCTCGTTCAGTTGCGAGGGCGGGATCTGCTCGGCGATGGCGCGGGCGGCAGCCAGCTTCATGGGCTCGTTGATGGTGCGGGCGTAGACGTCGAGCGCGCCGCGGAAGATGCCGGGGAAGCCGAGCACGTTGTTGATCTGGTTCGGATAGTCGGAGCGGCCGGTGGCCATGATGCGCACGTGGGGCGCCGCCTCCTCGGGCAGAATCTCCGGGTCGGGGTTGGCCAGTGCGAACACAATGGCGTCCTCGTTCATGAGCGTGAGGTCGGCAGGCCGCAGGATGTTCGGCCCCGACATACCAATGAACACGTCGGCGCCGCGCAGCGCGGTGCGCAGGTCGCCCTCCAGGCCCTCGGGATTGGTGCGCTCAGCGAACTTGCGCCGGTGGGGGTTCATGCTCTCCTTACTCCCCTTGTACACAATGCCGTCGCGGTCCACGCCCACCAGGTTTTGCACGCCGGCGTTCAGCAGCATGTAGCTCACGGCCGTGCCACCGGCGCCGATGCCGACCACCACCACCTTGATCTCGTCGATATGCTTGCCCACCACCTGCAGCGCGTTGAGCAGCGCCGCCAGCACCACCACGGCGCTGCCGTGCTGATCGTCGTGGAAAACCGGTATGTCCAACTGCTCCTTCAGCCGCTCCTCAATCTCGAAGCAGCGGGGCGAGGAGATGTCCTCCAAATTGATGCCCCCAAATGAGGGGGCAAGGTAACGGACGGTGTCGATGATCTTCTCGGGGTCTTTGGTGTCCAGACAGATAGGCCAGGCGTCGACCCCGGCGAAGTGCTTGAACAGCAGCGCCTTGCCTTCCATCACCGGCATGGCGGCGGCGGGGCCCAGGTCGCCCAGGCCCAGGATGGCGGTGCCGTCGGACACGACAGCGACTGTATTGCGCTTGATAGTCAGCGCCCATGCTGCGTCGGGCTCGCGGCTGATGAGCTGCGACACGCGGCCCACCGCAGGGGTATAGGCCAGCGAGAGGTCGTTCTGGGTCTCCAGGGGCAGCTTGCCGCTCATGGTGATCTTGCCACCCTGGTGCACCTGCAGCGCGAGGTCGCGGGCTTCTATCACCTTCATGTCGGCCAGGTTGCGGACGTTGTGGATGATGCGATGCGCATGGTCGAGGTCGCGCGCTGCGAAGCTGACCTCGCGCACGATGCGCCGGCGGTCCTTGTAGAGGATGTCGATGGTGCCCACATCGCCGCCCTGCTCGGAGATGATGGCGAGGATGCGACGGAGCGAGCCCACGAGGTTGGGGTACTCCAACCGCATGGTCATGGTGTAGGAGATAGTAGGAGGGATCGTCGGAGAGATCATAGACACCTCGTGCGTGGCCGCTGAGCGATTCTGCCATTAATACCATACCAGGCGCGTCCGGGTGACGGAGCTTGGACGCGCTGCAGGTGCGCCGTCCTGATGACTAGCGCGGCGGGGTACGCTGTTCGCTGTTATACGGTGGCGGGGGGGCGAGCCGTTCCATCCCATACGCTGATACTCAGAAGGCGCCTCTTGGCACGACGGCCCACCCTGCACAGGCACGCTTCGGAGTTTGCGGCTCCTGCCCAGTGCCCGTGGTACGCAACGGGGGCTTGGGTTGTGGGTAGCGAGCGTTGGTTGGACAGCGCGCTAGCGGGAGTGTGCTGGAGGCCGGCGTGGCGCGAACCCGGGGAATTGGTCTCCGCGAGGGGTTGCGGAGGCGAGAAGTGTGGTATGGTACACGAGTGCCCGCAAAAAGGCGGGCGGTTCGAACGGTCAGCGGCAGGAGCCGAGGCCGGATGAGGTGGTGGTGGTGGCGGACTGGGAGACCAGTTTTCGGGAAAGCCCGAGAAAGCCCTTGACAGGGACCCTGCTGCCGACATACGATACCTCTTGCCCCACCGAAAGGGCGGCACCTTAACAACTGGATAGCGGAAGGAACAGGGCGGGCGAAAACTTCGAGCCTTAACCCCTGTCGTAGGACAGGGGTGTGAAACAAAGGTCTTTTGTTTTGCGAGTTTGATCCTGGCTCAGGACGAACGCTGGCGGCGTGCCTTACACATGCAAGTCGAACGAACCTTCGGGTTAGTGGCAAACGGGTGAGTAACGCGTGGGTGACCTGCCCAGAAGTGGGGAATAACTCCTCGAAAGGGGAGCTAATACCGCATACGCTCAGGGGTCAAACCTTGAGGAAAGCAGCAATGCGCTTTTGGAGGGGCCTGCGTCCGATTAGCTAGTTGGTGGGGTAACGGCCTACCAAGGCGATGATCGGTAGCTGGTCTGAGAGGATGATCAGCCACACTGGGACTGAGATACGGCCCAGACTCCTACGGGAGGCAGCAGTGAGGAATTTTGCGCAATGGGCGAAAGCCTGACGCAGCAACGCCGCGTGGGGGATGAATGCCTTCGGGTTGTAAACCCCTTTTCTCTGGGAAGATAATGACGGTACCAGAGGAATAAGCCACGGCAAACTACGTGCCAGCAGCCGCGGTAATACGTAGGTGGCAAGCGTTGTCCGGATTTACTGGGCGTAAAGAGCACGTAGGCGGCTGAGCAAGTCTATGGTGAAATCTCCCGGCCCAACTGGGAGGGGTCTGTAGATACTGCTTGGCTTGAGTACCGTAGAAGAAAGCGGAATTCCCGGTGTAGCGGTGAAATGCGTAGATATCGGGAGGAACACCAGTGGCGAAAGCGGCTTTCTAGGCGGTAACTGACGCTGAGGTGCGAAAGCGTGGGGAGCAAACCGGATTAGATACCCGGGTAGTCCACGCGGTAAACGATGAACACTAGGTGTGGGGGGTATCGACCCCTCCCGTGCCGTAGCTAACGCAATAAGTGTTCCGCCTGGGGACTACGGCCGCAAGGTTAAAACTCAAAGGAATTGACGGGGGCCCGCACAAGCAGCGGAGCGTGTGGTTTAATTCGACGCAACGCGAAGAACCTTACCAGGGCTTGACATGCACGGGAATGTCTCAGAGATGGGGCAGTCTTCGGACTCGTGCACAGATGCTGCATGGCTGTCGTCAGCTCGTGCCGTGAGGTGTTGGGTTAAGTCCCGCAACGAGCGCAACCCTCGTCGCTAGTTGAATCTTTCTAGCGAGACCGCTGCGCGAAACGCAGAGGAAGGTGGGGATGACGTCAAGTCAGCACGGCTCTTACGTCCTGGGCTACACACACGCTACAATGGGTGGTACAGAGGGTTGCCAAGCCGCGAGGCGGAGCTAATCCCATCAAAACCATCCTCAGTTCAGATCGCAGGCTGAAACTCGCCTGCGTGAAGGCGGAGTTGCTAGTAACCGCAGGTCAGCACACTGCGGTGAATACGTTCCCGGGCCTTGTACACACCGCCCGTCACGTCATGAAAGCCGGCAACACCTGAAGTCGCTGAGCTAACCCGCAAGGGGGGCAGGCGCCGAGGGTGGGGCTGGTGATTGGGACGAAGTCGTAACAAGGTAGCCGTAGCGGAAGCTGCGGCTGGATCACCTCCTTTCTAGGGATCTGTAGAGAGACCGGAAGGTCTTCTCTCACTCCTAGGTCGATGGCAGTTCCCAAGTTCTGCCACATCGACCGTCCTATGGGCGTTCCTTCCGCTATCCAAGGGTTCAAGGCGCCGGCCTTTTGCGGGGCGGCTTTGAACACCTGGGCCATTAGCTCAGCTGGTTAGAGCGCGGTCCTGATAAGACCGAGGTCTCTGGTTCGAGTCCAGAATGGCCCACCATTGATCTCGATTGGCGGCGGTATCGCCAGAAACGGACGGCAGGATCCGATGGTTGCGTACTACAATCAGTGGATGGTCAAGAACCTGCTAGCAGCGCATCCCGGAGCGCAAAAGGCGTATGCCGCCATTTCGATGGCTGAACCCCGGACTGCGGTTGAGATTGGCGAGACCTCGGGTCTCACCGGGCATCAGCTTGATGAGGCATTGAACCGGCTGCTTGGTGTGGGCGCCATTGTGCGCGAACATCATGGGAATGCAGACCACTACGTGAAGGTGGTAGACTTATAGCAGCGCCGGGCCAGCCGGCAGGCCTTCATGGGGTCGTAGCTCAGCTGGAAGAGCACCGCCTTTGCACGGCGGGGGTCAGGGGTTCGAATCCCCTCGGCTCCACCAAATTTGCAGCAGCCGAAGAGAGAGGTAGCGTTATAGACATGAGGCCCAGCACGCACTAAGCGTCAAGAGTGACCAGGCAGCAGCAACGGCCTGTGCACCATGGCCGTTTTGTTATGTCTCACGCTGTGAGAGGTTGAACGCCGGTGAGGGCCTGAAGGCCGTCACGGACTGTCAACCAGCCCGGCCCCCTTGGGGGTTGCACATTACCAATTGAATAGGGATATGTCTTGATGATACTTGCGTGGGATTTAATGTAGGTCAAGTTACTAAGGGTCCACGGAGGATGCCTTGGCGTCAAGGGCCGAAGAAGGGCGTGGCATGACTGCGAAAAGCCTCGGTGAGCTGTCTAGCGAACTTAGCCGAGGATTCCCGAATGGGGCAACCCTGCCGCCGTCATGGGCGGTAACCCCTTTACTGAACACATAGGTTTAGGGGAGGCCAGTGGGGGAACTGAAACATCTTAGTACCCCGAGGAAAAGACATCAAAAGAGATTCCGTTAGTAGTGGCGAACGAACGCGGATCAGCCTAAACCGGCAGCGCTTAGTGGACGGCAGTCCTATGTGTTGCCGGGGTTGTGAGCCAGAACGGGGCGAACTGCTGCTAGCCCAAAGAGTGAGCAACCGAACCCTAGTCGAAGGTTCCTGGAACGGACCGCCAAAGAGGGTGAGAGACCCGTAGGCGAAAGGGAGAGGCTCTTGTTTTGTGCTCGAGTACCACGGGACACGTGAAACCCTGTGGGAAGCTGGGGGGACCACCCTCCAAGGCTAAATACCCTTGACGACCGATAGTGAACCAGTACCGTGAGGGAAAGGTGAAAAGCACCCCGGGAGGGGAATGAAATAGACCTGAAACCGTGGACCTACAAGCGGTCAGAGCCTGGGTAACCGGGTGATGGCGTGCCTATTGAAGAATGAGCCGGCGAGTTACTTTCAGTGGCTGTTAAGGTTAAGGCACTGTCGTGCTGGAGCCGCAGCGAAAGCGAGTCTGAATAGGGCGTATAGGTCGCTGGAAGTAGACCCGAAACTGCGTGATCTACCCATGGCCAGGGTGAAGCGAAGGTAAAACTTCGTGGAGGCCCGAACCTTCTAACGTTGCAAAGTTATTGGATGAGTTGTGGGTAGCGGTGAAATGCCAAACGAACGCAGAGATAGCTGGTTCTCCCCGAAATGCATTGAGGTGCAGCCTCGGGTGTTCAGCGGTGGAGGTAGGGCTCTGGATGGGCTAGGGGGCACGACGCTTACCAAACCCAACTAATCCGCAAATGCCACCGCTTCAGAGCCCGGGAGTGAGACTGCGGGGGATAAGCTTCGTGGTCGAGAGGGAAACAGCCCAGATCCTCAGCTAAGGTCCCTAAGTGCGAGCTAAGTGTGAAACGAGGTAGCGCCGCCCAGACAACCAGGAGGTTGGCTTAGAAGCAGCCATCCTTTAAAGAGTGCGTAATAGCTCACTGGTCGAGGGGTACTGCGCGGACAATTCATCGGGGCTAAGCTCGTCACCGAAGCTAGGGCATTGGCGTCTTCGGGCGCTGATGGGTAGGGGAGCGTTCTGTGCGCAGTGAAGCTAAGGGGTAACCCTTGGTGGAGGGCACAGAAGTGCGAATGCCGGCATGAGTAGCGTAAACGCCGATGAGAATTCGGCGCACCGGAAGTCTAAGGTTTCCTACGGAAGGTTTTTCCGCGTAGGGTTAGCCGGGCCTAAGCCGAGGCCGAGAGGCGTAGGCGATGGACAACAGGTTAGTATTCCTGTGCCACTACATAGTCGTTATCAGCAAAGTGGAGACCCGGGAAGGTAGGCAGAGCGTGCCCATTGGACATGGTGCGTCCCCAAACGAAGGCGTGGGCTGGTAGGTAAATCCGCTGGCCCGTTAAGCTGAGGTGCGGGGGAAGGCGCAACTTCGGTTGCAGCCGATTCGGCCGATCCTCTACTGGCAAGAAAAGCCGCGTTGCGAGAATATGTGGTGCCCGTACCGCAAACCGACACTGGTAGACAGGGATGAGAGTCCCAAGGTGTTCGAGAGAACCCTCGTTAAGGAACTAGGCAACTTAACCCCGTAACTTAGGGATAAGGGGTGCCCCCTGGCGTGTAGTCACTTGCTGGCGAAGCGTCGGAGGGCCGCAGCAAAGGGGCTCAGGCGACTGTTTAACAAAAACACAGGTCTCTGCAAACCCGTAAGGGGAAGTATAGGGGCTGACTCCTGCCCAGTGCTGGAAGGTTAAGGGGAGATGTTTCAAAAGCGTTGAACCGAAGCCCCAGTGAACGGCGGCCGTAACTATAACGGTCCTAAGGTAGCGAAATTCCTTGTCGGGTAAGTTCCGACCCGCACGAATGGAGTAACGATCTGAGCGCTGTCTCAACGAGGGACTCGGCGAAATTGAAGTATCCGTGAAGATGCGGATTACCCGCGCCAGGACAAAAAGACCCCGTGGAGCTTTACTGTAGCTTGGCGTTGTATTGAGGCTTTACTTGCGTAGGATAGGTGGGAGGCTGTGAGCCGGGGCTTTCGGGTTCCGGGGAGCCATCGTTGAAATACCACTCTGGTGAAGTTTTGGTACTAACCCCTCACCGTGATCCGGGAGGGGGACAACGTCTGGCAGGCAGTTTGACTGGGGCGGTCGCCTCCCAAATTGTAACGGAGGCGTTCAAAGGTTCCCTCAGGGTGGATGGAAATCACCCGTGGAGTGCATAGGCATAAGGGAGCTTGACTGCGAGACCAACAAGTCGAGCAGGGCCGAAAGGCGGACTAAGTGATCCTACGGTACCGAGTGGAAGGGCCGTGGCTTATCGGACAAAAGCTACCCCGGGGATAACAGGCTTATCTTCTCCAAGAGTTCACATCGACGAGAAGGTTTGGCACCTCGATGTCGGCTCGTCGCATCCTGGGGCTGAAGCAGGTCCCAAGGGTCCGGCTGTTCGCCGGTTAAAGCGGTACGCGAGCTGGGTTCAGAACGTCGTGAGACAGTTCGGTCTCTATCCGGCGTGGGCGTAAGAGATTTGAGGGGAGCTCTCCTTAGTACGAGAGGACCGGGAGGGACGGACCGCTGGTGTGCCAGTTGTCTCGCCAGAGGCAATGCTGGGTAGCTAAGTCCGGAAGGGATAAGCGCTGAAAGCATCTAAGTGCGAAGCCCACCCCAAGATGAGATCTCTCACTGGGTAACCAGGTAAGACCGCAGGTAGACCACCTGCTTGATAGGCCGCATGTGGAAGGCCCGTGAGGGTTGTAGCTGAGCGGTACTAATGGTCGAGGGCTTGACCTACATTAAGTCCTGTGCACGTATTGCATGACATATCCCTATTCTTGGTGCTTGGACGCCGCGGGATGGAGCAGCGGCAGCTCGTCGGGCTCATAACCCGAAGGTCGTAGGTTCGAATCCTACTCCCGCTACCAAGACGCTTGACCGGCCGGTGTGAGGCTTCGCCTCCGCCGGCTGGCGAAAACTTCATATCGGGTTCTCAGAGTTTTCTGGTGACTCAGCGAGGTGGCCCCACCCGTTCCCATCCCGAACACGGAAGTGAAACGCCTCTGCACGGACGATACTGCCTGGGTAACTGGGTGTGGAAAATACGTCGTTGCCAGGAAGCTTTTAACGCCCCCTACTTCGGTAGGGGGCGTTTTTTATTTGTGCTACGGGTGCGCAGAGATCCCAAATGGAGGAATCCGATGGTGCGGCAGTCTGGCCTGCTGGCGGGCTTACCGGTTTGGGGCTTCCATGAACGTGAGGGCCCTGGGACGGAGCGCTGCGGCCTCCCGCTGGCAGACTGCGGGCGCCGTGGGTGGGCGTTGGGCGTAGGCGACACGGCGGTTGGTGCTGCACAGCGCTCACGGATCCCGAAACAGAGCCTGAAGGTGGTGCCCGCAGCAGACGGGGCGATGCCGCATGTGTGCGCCGGCGGTGAGCGCCCGGTTGGGAGGACGTTCGAGGTCACCATCGGATGGGGCGCGATGGTGACCAGTTGGTTGGCGATAGCCCGGTAGTGCTGGGAGCCAGCACGGGCACGCTTGGGGGCGACGGCAGGGAGGGGTCGCAGTTGGTTGAGGCCGGGCGTACGCTCGTACTGCGCGCACCCCGCTTCTGGGGAATGGGCGTTTCTCCTGTGCGTGCGGGCCTAATGGACAAGATGTGCGCCCAACCCGGCCCTGGTTCTCAGGGGGGTGAGGTTCTACCCTGCAGGTATGGCGTGTGGACTTTTGCGTTCCTACCGTACCGCGCCTACAATAGCCTTGGAGCTTTGGCACCGGCGTATGCTTCCGCGTATGCCTATGTTAGAATCTCCTAACCCCCTCGACGCCCCAGTACCAAACGGAGCCCGGGCCGGGCCATTCTCATCACTTCGCAGGAGCGCCAGTCAGTGGTCACTGACCCAACGCGAGACCCAAATACCTTCATGGACGACGACAGCCAGGGGATGGCCGAGCTGCTTGAAGAAGAGCAGTCCCTCAAGAGCCTGCGGCGCGGCGACATCATAGAAGGCGTAGTCATGCATGCCGACCGGGAGACGATCCTGGTGGACATCAGCTCGAAGACCGAGGGGGTCATCCCCGCGCAGGAGATGCGCTCGCTCACGGCGGAGGAGTTAGCTGCCCTTAAGGTGGGCGACCCCCTGCTGGTCTACGTTCTGAACCCGGAGAATCAGGAAGGCCAGGTCGTGCTTTCGCTCGACCGGGCCAGCGGCGAACGCGGTTGGCGCACGCTGCAACAGCGGTTCGACGCCCAGGAGATTTTTGAAGCCGAGGTGGTCGGCTACAACAAGGGCGGGCTGCTGGTGAACATTGAGGGTATCCGCGGGTTCGTCCCGTCCTCGCAGGTGGTGGGCCTGCGGGCGGATGCCGGTGAGGGCGAAGGCCCGTCGGAGGAGCGCTTGGCCGAATGGATCGGCCGGACCCTGCGCCTGAAGATTATTGAGCTGAACCGCCGGCGCAACCGGCTCATCCTTTCAGAGCGGGTCGCGTTGCAAGAGTGGCGGACCCAGCAGAAGGACCGGTTGCTAGGCGAACTGGCGGAGGGCACCGTCACCACCGGCGTGGTGACCAGCATCCGGCCGTTCGGCGTGTTCGTGGATATTGGTGGGGCCGATGGTCTGATCCATCTCTCGGAGCTTACCTGGGGACGTAACCAAAATCCGGAAGAGATTGTAAACATCGGTGACACCGTTGAAGTCTTCATCCTGAAGGTTGACCAGGACACCAAGAAAATTGCGTTGAGCTTGCGTCGGGCTCAGCCTGCCGCATGGGACTCGGTGGTCGACAGCTACCAGGTGGGCCAGTTGGTGCGCGGTACCATTACCAAACTCACCAACTTCGGGGCCTTTGCCCACATCGATGGGCCAGTGGAGGGCCTGATTCACATTTCGGAACTGGCCGACCGCCGCATCACGCATCCCAAAGAGGTGGTGAAGGAAGGCGACGTCCTGACGCTGAAGATCATCCGCATCGAGAAGGATCGGCACCGGCTGGGGCTCAGCCTGCGCCAGGCAATTGAAGAGACGGAGATCGCCGAGCGCACCGAGATTCGGCAGCAGTTGGAGCAGATCAACGCTGGCGAAGGACGGGAACGGGATAGGGACCGTGGCCGGGACAGGGACCGTGGCCGGGATAGGGACCGAGACCGGGACAGCGATTATGGCGGCGGTAGTGATGCGGCGCCGACGCTGGGCGATTCGGTGCTGGCGGAGTACCGGGCTCGGTTGGAGGAAATGGGACGCGGCGGCGATCGTTAACGAAGGTGTAATGTGCTTGCAAGCGGCGCAGGCACGCAGCGCGGTGGTGCAGTTGGTGGCAGGTTGATAACATAGAGTGAGAACTCCTTCGGCGCTGGTCTCATACGGAAGGCTGGCAGCGCCGATAATGGGTGAGAGGAGTTCGCCTTCCGGGGAGTGACGCATGGCCGATAGATTCGACAAGTTCACCGAGCGGGCCCGCAGGGTGTTGAGCCTGGCGCAGGAAGAAGCCCAGCGGTTCAACCATAACTACATTGGTACCGAGCACCTGCTGCTCGGGCTGGTCCGCGAGGGCGACGGCCTGGCTGCCAAGGTTCTTGCGAACCTGGGCATCGAACTGAATAAGGTTCGTTCCGCGGTGGAGTTCATCATCGGCCGTGGCGACCGCCCGCCGACTGGTGAGGTGGGTCTCACCCCCCGTGCCAAGAAGGTCATTGAGTTGGCGGTCGATGAGGCACGCCGGCTGAACCACCACTACATCGGCACCGAGCACCTGTTGCTTGGGCTCGTGCGCGAGGGCGAGGGCATTGCCGCCGGTGTGCTCGAGAGCTTGGGCGTGAACCTGGAGAAGGTGCGTGCCGAGACGACCCGAATCCTGAGCCAGAGCGGCCCGCAGACCCACCTGCAGACCCGCTCGTCCACCCGAACTCCCACCGTTGACCAACTGGGCATGGACCTGACGGCCCTGGCTCGCAACGGCAAGCTCGACCCCGTAGTGGGCCGCGCCAAAGAGATCGAACGAGTGGTGCAGATCCTGAACCGGCGCACCAAGAACAACCCGGTGCTCATCGGCGAGCCGGGCGTCGGCAAGACGGCCATTGCCGAGGCGCTGGCGCAGCGCATTATCTCGGGCGATGTGCCCGACAATCTGCAGGGGCGCCGCCTGCTCACCCTCGATATGGGCAGCTTGGTGGCCGGCACCAAGTACCGTGGCGAGTTTGAAGAGCGCCTGAAGAAGGTGGTTGAGGAGATCAAGAACTCCGGCAACTGCATCCTCTTCGTGGATGAACTGCACACCCTGGTGGGCGCCGGCGCCGCCGAAGGCGCGGTGGATGCCGCCAACATCCTGAAGCCCTCGCTGGCCCGCGGCGAGTTGCAGTGCATTGGCGCCACCACCCTCGACGAGTATCGCAAGCATATCGAGCGCGATGCAGCCCTCGAACGCCGGTTCCAACCTGTCATGGTGGAGGAGCCGAGCGTCGAAGACACCATTCTGATCCTGCAAGGCGTGAAGGGCCGCTACGAGGAGCATCACCGGCTGACCATCAGCCAGGAAGCGCTCGAAGCGGCCGCGCACCTCTCGGCCCGCTACATCTCCGACCGTTTCCTGCCCGACAAGGCTATTGACCTCATCGACGAGGCGTCGTCACGGGTGCGTATCAAGCGCTCGCAAATGCCGCCTTCGGTGAAAGAGGCCATGCGGGGCTTGGAAAGCGTGCGCCGGGAGAAGGAAGCGGCCATCGCCGCCCAGCAGTACGAGTACGCCGCTGAACTGCGCGACCGTGAACTCAAGCTGGTGGAGAAGATCGAGAGCATGGAGGGCGGCTGGGAAGATGCCGCCAACGCCGACCAGCCCACCGTGACGGCGGAGGACATCGCTCAGGTGGTGAGCATGTGGACCGGCATCCCGGTCATGCGGCTGGCCAGCGAGGAGAGCAGCAAGCTGCTGCACATGGAAGAGGCGCTGCACAAGCGAGTGGTGGGCCAGGAAGAGGCCATTGAGGTCATCGCGAAGGCTGTCCGCCGGGCGCGCGCCGGCCTCAAGAACCCCAAGCGCCCCATTGGGGTGTTCATGTTCCTTGGCCCAACCGGCGTCGGCAAAACGCTGCTGGCGAAGGCGCTGGCCGAGTTCATGTTCGGCAACGACGACGCTCTGCTGAAACTCGACATGTCGGAGTTCATGGAGCGGCACTCGGTGGCCCGCCTAGTTGGGGCGCCTCCGGGATACATTGGCTATGACGATGGCGGCCAGTTGACCGACACGGTGCGTCGCAAGGGCTATTGCGCCATCCTGCTGGACGAGGTGGAGAAGGCGCACCCCGAGGTCTTCAACATGCTTTTGCAGATTTTCGAGGACGGCTACCTCACCGATGCCAAGGGCCGGAAGGTCGACTTCCGCAACACCATCATCATGATGACCAGTAACCTCGGCGCCGAACTTATCAGGCGCGACACCACGCTGGGCTTCAGCCTGCAGCGCGACGAGTTGAAGACCCAGAAAGATCGCTACGGCAAGATGAAGGAGAAGGTGACGGCAGAGTTGACGAAGGCCTTCCGTCCTGAGCTGCTCAACCGCATCGACTCCACCGTGGTGTTCCATGCGCTGGCTCCCGAGGACATCCACCAGATTGTGGACCTGGAACTGGTGAATGTGACGAAGCAGATCGGCGAGAAGAACATCACCCTCGAGGTGACGCCGACGGCCAAGGACTGGCTGGCCACCAAGGGGTACGACGAGGCGTTCGGCGCCCGCCCGCTCCGCCGCCTGATCCAGGACACCGTGGAGGACAAGCTTTCCGAGGCGCTCCTGGAGAACCGGGTCAGCTCGGGCGACCACATGATCATTGACATAGCCGATGGCGAGATTGTGTTGAAGCAGGGCGAAGGGGCGGAAGTCCCGACCCCGGCATAAGGGCATGTGTTGACCACTACCACCAAGTTCCTCGTTATCGAGAACGGCGTAACCTACGAGTTCGAGCCGGCGGAAGAGGGTGGGTACGTGGTGGGAGTGCCGGCGGCGCCGGGCTGCTGGTCGGAGGGTGACACCTTCGAAGAGGCGTTAGCTAATATTAAGGACGCTCACCAAGGCTGGCTGGCCGTTATGGAGGCCCATCCGCGGTAGGTCCTGTTATCAGTTAGGCATGAAAGGCAGGAGCGATATTCGCTCCTGCCTTTTTCTGTGTTGATCCTATGCTATACTGGGGAAAAGCATCGGGAGACAGTATGGAACCGCAAAAAGCTGCACCAGCCGGTAGAGTAACGGTGGTGTTTCCAGAACACCTTTATAAATGGCTCGATGCAGTTTCTGACCAGGAAGACCGTCCCATCGCCAACATGGTGCGCTACATGGTCAGGCGTTATCTGCAACAGGAGTACCGCCAGCTTGAACCGTCCATCGAAATAGGCCTCGCCGATATGGAACCTGAGGATCTGCCCTTTTAACCGATGCCGACGCGCCTCCCATCCCTTCGGCCTCGTGAACTAATCCGTGCTCTGGAACGAGCAGGCTTCGTACAGGCGCGCCAGACCGGCAGCCATGTGATCCTCTCGAGGGCAGGGCATCCTGCGGCTATCTCGGTCCCGAATCATAGCAAGGAGATGCGCCGCCCGCTTGTGCTGGGCATCATCGCTGATGCTGGTCTCAGCGTTGACGATGTGCTGCGATTCCTTCGTGAGTAGCCAAGCGGTTCAGGCCCCTTGCCACGCCGCCTCTCGCACCGTAGCATGGCGACGGCAACAGCCACTATCGAGGTGAATAAATGGCACGTATGACGGGTGGACAGGCGCTGGCGCAGCAGCTCAAGAAAGAGGGGGTTGAGGTCATCTTTGCGCTGCCCGGCGTGCAGATGGACTGGCTGTTCGACGCCCTCTACGACATGCAGGACAGCATTCGCATTATCCATACCCGCCACGAGCAGGCCACGTCGTACATGGCGGACGGGTACGCCCGAACCAGCGGCCGGGTGGGCGTGGGCCTGGTGGTGCCAGGCCCCGGCCTGCTGAACGCCATGGCCGGCCTCTCGACTGCCTACGCGTGCTCGTCGCCGGTGCTGTCGATTGCCGGCCAGATCGAGACGGCGCAGATCGGCAAGGGGCGGGGCATGCTGCACGAGATCCCCCACCAGCTCGAAACGATGGCAGCCGTCACCAAGTGGGCAGCGCGCGCCGAGCGGCCGGAGGACGTGGCCAAGGTGGCGCACCTGGCCATGATGGAGGTACGCAGCGGCCGCCCACGCCCGGTACACATTGAGGTGCCGCTGGATGTGCTGCGCGCACAGGGCGAGGTACGGTTGCTGGAACCTGTGGCGCCCGAGTTGCCCAGCGGCGCCCCTGAAGCCCTGGCCGCCGCGGCCAAGGCCCTGGCAGGTTCCCAGAAGCCCGTTATCTTTGCCGGCGGCGGCGTGATGCAGAGTGGCGCCTGGGCGGAGTTGCAGCAACTCGCCGAGCTGCTCCAGGCCCCGGTGGTGCATAGTGCCGAGGGGCGCGGCGCGATCTCCGACCATCACTATCTGGCGCAGATGCCCACCGCGGGCAAGTACCTGGTACCGGAGGCCGACGTGGTGCTGGCGGTGGGCACCCGCTTCCTGCAGCCGTCGACGGCGGCCTGGGGTGTGAAGGGCCACCAGACGGTCATCCAGCTCGATATCGACGACGAGGAGATCGGCCGCAACTACCCGCCCACCATCCGCATCCAGGCAGATGCCCGTCTCGGCCTGGCCGGCCTGCTAGAGCGCACGGAACGGCTGGCGTCGCCCCGTGCATCGCGTGAGAAGGAGTTGCGGGAGCTGCAGGACCAGGTCCGGGCCGAGGTGTACGGCGACGAGCACCGCGCCCCGCTGGCCATGGCGGTGCGTGAGGCGCTGCCCGAGGATGGCATTCTGGTCACGGAGATGACGCAGGTGGGGTATTGGTCGCGGGTCGGGTTCCCGGTGTACCACCCCCGCTCGTTCCTCACCGCCGGCTACCAGGGGACGCTGGGGTACGGCTTCGCCACGGCGCTGGGCGCCCAGGTGGCCAACCCGGACAAGAAGGTGGTCTGTATCTCCGGTGACGGCGGGTTCATGTACAACGTCCAGGAACTGTCCACCGCTAAGCGCCACGGCATCAACTTGGTCACGGTCATCTTCAACGACGGCGCCTACGGCAACGTGCAGCGCATCCAGGAGTACCAGTTCAACGGCCGCACCATCGCCAGCGACCTGCTGAACCCAGACTTCGTGAAGCTCGCTGAGTCGTTCGGCGTGGTGGGCATGCGGGCCAAGGACGCCAAGGACCTGGTGGGTGTGCTGCGCGAGGCGTTGGCCGCCGACGCGCCGGTGCTCATCGACATGCCGGTGGGGAAGATGCCGCCGTTCGTCTTCCGCTAGGCTGAGGCCGGAGTCGCCCCGCGTTCTTGCTGTCGCACCTATGTGTCTGGGGATACCGGCGGCGTTGTGCTACCAGTCGGCCTTGCGGCGGTGGCGGTAGATGCTTTGCAGCACGCCGATGGCGAAGAACATGGTGAGCAGCGAGCTGCCGCCGAAGCTGAGGAACGGCAGTGGAATGCCCGTCACCGGCAGCAGCCGCACGTTCACGCCAATGTTGATGAATACCTGCGTCAGCACCAGCATCACAATGCCGCTGGCCACCAGCCGCCCGAAGTTGTCCTGAGCCTGCAGCGCCGCCTCCAAGCCCCGCCACAGCAGCAGGATGAACAGGCCGAATATGGCCATGGCGCCAATGAACCCGAGTTCTTCGCCGAGCACGCTAAAGATGAAATCGGTCTGCTGCACCCGCAGGAAGTGGAGCTGGCTCTGAGTGCCGTTCAGCAGGCCTTTGCCCCAGAACCCGCCCGACCCCACGCTGATCTCCGACTGCAGCACGTTGTAGCCTGCGCCCAGCGGGTCGGACGATGGGTCGAGGAAGGTGTGGAACCGCTCCTGCTGATAGCCCTTCAGCACCAACAGGAAGGCGAGCGGCAGCATGGCCGCTCCCGCCAGCACCAAGCCGATGAGGTAGAGCGGCCGCACGCCCGCCATCACCGCCATGCCGAACCAGATGGCGCCGAACACGACTGCCGTTCCCAGGTCGGGCTGCAGGAACACGAGGGCGGTAGGTGGGAGGACCACCAGGAGCGACGCCACCAGCATCGGTAGGCGTGCGTTGTGCTCTTTGAAGTCGCTGAACAGCCGTGCCAGCGCCAGCAATGTGGAAAACTTGGCCATCTCCGACGGCTGGACCTGGATGGGGCCCACCTCGATCCATCGCTTCACACCGCCCACCGAGGCGCCTGCGACGTCCACCACCACCAGCAGCAGGATGACCCCTAGGTAAATGTGCGGGGTGAAGGTGCGTAGCAGCCGGTAGTCCAGCCGGGCCATCACCAGCATGATGAACACGCCGGCAAGGGCGTTCAGGCCGTGGCGGAAGGCCGGGCTGGCGGTGATGCCTGCTGCCGTCCCCTGCGGAAACGACGCACTGAACACCAAGAGCACGCCCACCGCCGCCAGCAGCACCGGAGCCACCAGTAAGCCCCAATCGAGTTGCAGCAGAGCCTGGCGAGAGGCGCTGGTGGTCACGGCTTCTGCTTGGGTTTGATGTTCTGCTCGTAGTAGGCCAGGATCTGGCCGCCCGCCGGCGCCGCATTGGCCGAGCCGCCGCCCGCCTCGAAGAACACGCTGACGGCGATGTCCGGCTTGTCGGACGGTGAGTAGCCGATGAACCAGCCGTGGGTCTCGTACACACGGTTGCCGATGGCCTGGCCGAACTCGGCGGTGCCGGTCTTGCCTGCGATGTCGACGCCTGCCACTTTGGCTGCGGTCGCTGCACCCGTCGCCACCGAGTCGTGCATACCCACTTTGATGGCCTCGAGGTTGGCGGCGCTGATCGGGAGCTGGCGCTGCACCACGGGCCCATAACGGGTCACCACGTTGCCCTTGGGGTCCTGGATCTCTTTTACCACGTGCGGCTGCAGCACCTTGCCGCCGTTAAGGAGCGCTGCCAGCACCCGTACCATCTGGATAGGCGTGGCCACCAGGAACCCCTGGCCAATCGAGAAGTTGTAGGTGTCGCCCACCAGCCACTCTTCTTTGAAGGTGTCCTCTTTCCACTGCGGGTCGGGCACCGAGCCGCGCGCCTCGCCGGGCAGGTCGACACCGGTGAACTCTCCTAGGCCGAACAGCTTGGCATAGGCGGCCAGCCGGCTGGGCCCCAACCCCTTGAAGTCCTTGTAGCCACCGCCCAGGTAATAGAAGTACACGTCGGACGACATGGCCAAGCCGCGGTAGAAGTCGAGCTGTCCCAGCGTGGCCCAGTCGTAGAAGTAGTACAGGATGCGAGGGTCGTACTGATTGGGTATCGAGATCGAGCCGGTGGAGGTGATGAGCGTGCTGGTCTTGGCGATCCCCTCCTGCAAGGCAGCCGACCCAGTGATGACCTTGAAGGTGGACCCCGGCGGGAACGTGCCGCCGATGGCGTAGTCCAGCAGCGGCCGGCTGGGATCCTGTAACAGGCGGTTGAGCGCTTCGGGCTTGATGCCGCCGGAAAAGGCGTTGTGGGCGAAGGTAGGTAATGACACCATGCCCAGCACTTCGCCATTGTTCGGGTTCATGGCCACGGCGGCGGCAAAGCGTGACTTGCCCATCTTGTCCCGCAGCACCTGTGTCATGTAGGCCTGCAGGTCGGCGTCGATGCTGAGCACGAGGTTGTTGCCGGGCACTGCCGGCTGGCTTTCGATGACGCGGCGAGTGCGGCCGGTGGCGTCGACCTCGCGTTGCTCGCGGCCGGGGGCGCCGCGCAGTGCCCACTCGTAGGTGTCCTCCACCCCCATCTTGCCAGTGGTGTCGTTTAGATCGTAGCCGTGGCCCTTCAGCGTTTCGTACTCATTGGCTGAGATGCGGCCCACGTAGCCCAGGATGTGCGACAGCAGGTCGTTCTCGGCGTAGCGACGGCGGGGCTCAGTCAGCACCTCGATACCGGGCAGCTCGCCCGCCCGCTCCTCCAACACGAAGGCGGTGGCCTTATCGAGGTCGCTTTTCAGCGCCACAGGTGTGAATACCTCGCCGGAGGCCCGCCGGTTGTTGATGACGTTGTTCAGCTCATCAGCCGGGACGCCAAGTTGCGTCTCGAGCTTGCTGACGATTTCGGCCTGGCGTTCCCGGGGCATGTCGGCCAGCACTGCGGCGGCGGTGAAGCTGGGCTCGTTGCGCACCAGCAGCTTACCGTTGCGGTCGTAGATGACGCCGCGGGGTGGAGGGAGGGTGGTGAGGCGCAGGCGATTGGCCTCGGCGCGCTCCTGATACTGCGCGCCTTCGACGACCTGGAGGCGCCAGAGCTGACCCGCCAGCAAGGCGAAGGCCAGCACCACGAGCGCCTGCATGAAGCGCAGGCGGAACCTCAGCAGTTGCTGCTCATCCACCTTCTTGCGGCGGTTGACCCGCCACCGGCGCATTCCGCTGAAAAAGTGCACCCGGTTGCCTCGCAGTTATCCGATGCGTCGCACCACCACACCAGTGTAGGGGGCGCCCAGCCGTTCGGCTATCAGGGAAGTGAGCACGTAGAGCGGGGCCGTGACCGCGGTGTTGATGAGCAAAGCGGGCGCCAGCCTCGCCGCCGCTGCGGCCGGCCAGTCCACCGGCCAACCCGAAAACTGCAACACCAGCACGCTCACTCCGTAGTATACCGCCGTACCCAGCGGGGCGATCACGAGTGCTAGGGCGAAGCGGCTCTCCACCAACTCCAGCCTGCGCACCGCCACCACCAGGCTGGCGGCCATCAGGGCCAGCACGTGCATGCCCAGTGGCGCCGCGCTCACGCAGTCGGACAGCAGGCCCGCCATGGCGCCCGCCATCAGCCCCTGCCGCACGCCGAGGGTGAGACCCCACAACACGACCAGCAGCAGTAGCAGGTCGGGGCGCACCAGCAGTCCGGCCCCGGGACCCAAGACCACCGTCTGGATGACCAGGAACAGCAGCGCAAGGGCCAGCAGGGTGGCGAACCTCATGGAGCGCTCGGCGGTGGAATGGGGTGGACTACAGGCCGATAGCGCCGAAGGCGGCGTTCAATGCGACATCGGGCCAGACACCGATGACCAACGTGAGAATGGCCGCTACGCCGAGCGCCACCCGCAGCGTGGGGCCGGCCTGTATCTCGGCCTGATCCGGCGCGGCGCCCAGATACAGGACCTTGACGATGCCGATGTAGTAGAACGCGGAGATGACGGAGTTGATGACCCCCACCAGCACCAGCCAGAACAGGCCGTACTGCAGTGCGAAGCCGAACACCATCAGCTTGGCGAAGAAGCCGGCAGTCGGCGGGATGCCGGTGAGTGACAGCATGGCCAGGGCCAGGCAGCCGGCCAGGAAGGGCGACCGGCGGGCCACGCCAGCGAAGCCCGAAATGTTGTCGGTACCGGTGCTCTCGGTGATGGCGATGATGGCGATGAACGCTGCTAAATTGCTGAAAGCGTACCCGACCAGGAACAGCAGCACCGAACCCATACCCACCAGCGAGGGCGTCGCCACCGCCAGGCCCACCATCAGGTACCCCGCTTGAGCGATGCTTGAGTAGGCCATCATGCGCTTGATGTTGCGCTGCTGCAGGGCCACCACGTTGCCGAGGGTCATGGTGAGCGCTGCCAGACAGGCGAAGATGTACGACCAGTGCTCAAAGGCGAACTGCGCTCCCAGCATCACGTAGAACGTGCGCAGCACCACGGCAAACCCTGCCGCCTTGCTGACCACCGATAGGAAGGCGGTCACCGGCGTGGGCGCGCCCTGATACACGTCGGGCACCCACATCTGGAAGGGGAACGAGGCGAGCTTGAACCCGAACCCGGCCACCAACAGCACGATGCCCAGCAGGATGGGCAGGGCGTTCACCTGGAACGTGTCCTGCACCGCCTGGCTGATGTCGGGCAGGTAGGTGGTGCCGGTGATGCCAAAGAAGATGACCATACCGTACAGCAGCAGCGCCGAACTGACGCCGCCCAGCACCAGGTACTTGATGCCGGCCTCGGACGACTGTCGGTTGCGCAGGAAGCCCGACAGCGCGTACAGGGCGATGCCGCTGGTCTCCAGGGCCACGTACAGCGTGATCAGCTCGGTGGCGGCGGTGAGCACCACCATACTGGCGCAGGCGATGAGCATGAGCGCGTAGTATTCGCTGACAGCGCCGCGGAAGTGGTGGGTCGCGTAGTCGTGGGAGGCCAGCACCACCAGCAACGTGCTGAAGATGAGCAGGTAGCGGAACAGCTTGGTGAAGCCGTCGATCGACAGCGGTACGCCTGCCCCAGGGTCGGGCTGGACGGGCGCCATGCTGAAGGCGAATAGCAAAGCCGCCAGCAGCCCAATGACCGTGAGCACCGGCAGCGCGCGCTTCTCTTTCGTGACGAGGTCGGCCAGCAGCACCACGAGCGCAGTGACCACCAGCGTGAGTTCGGGCAGGAGCAGCAGGATGTTCATCGGTGGGTCATCCGATCCGCGCCACGATGGGGGCGATGCCGGACCGCAGAACGTCGGTCACCAGGGTGGGGAGCAGGCCAATGAGCAGGATGGCGGCCATCAGCACCACCAGCGGGATGCGCTCGACGAGGGTGGCGTCGGTCAGGTGCTCCCAGCGGTGCGGCAGCGTTCTGAAGAAGCTGCGCTCGGCGGTCCAGAGGATGTAGCCGGCGCTCAGCACGATGCCGAGCACGCCCAACACGGTGTAGACGCTGAACTCCGGGTAGCTGCCGGTGAACACCATAAATTCCGCCACGAACCCGCCGAGCCCCGGCAGGCCCAGCGAGGCAAGCCCTGCCACAATGAACGCCACGCAGATGAACGGCATGCGGTGCATCAGCCCCTGCAATTCGGGGATCTGGCGGGTGTGCGCTTTGTCGTAGATGAGGCCGACGGCGGCGAACAGCAGGCCGGTGATCAGGCCGTGGGTCACCATTTGCAGCGCTGCGCCGGTGAGCGCCACCTCGGTGAAGGCGCCGACCCCCAGCAGCACGTACCCCATGTGGCTCACGGAGCTGTAGGCGATGAGGCGCTTGAGGTCCCGCTGCCGCAGCGTGACGAGGCCGCCGTACACGATGCTGATGGCGGCGAACATGGCCAGTGTCGGGCCCCATTGATAGGCCACCTCGGGGAACAGGCCCAGGCAGATGCGCAGGATGCCGTAGCCGCCCATCTTCAGCAGCACGCCGGCCAGCAGCACGCTCACGGCGGTCGGTGCGTCGGTGTGGGCGTCGGGCAGCCAGGTGTGTAGCGGGAACACCGGGAGCTTGATGACGAAGGCGATGAGAATGAGCCAGAACACCACCGTCGGCGGCAGTAACCACTGTTGCGCTGGAATGTTGGCGGCGGCCAGCTTCACGAGGTCGAGGGTGCCGGACGAGAAGAATACCGCCAGCAGGCCGATGAGCATGAACGCCGACCCAAAGATGGTGTACAGCAAGAACTTCATGGCCGAGTACTCGCGCCGTCCCACCGGCGGCGGGCTGCCCCAGATGGAGATCAGCAGGTACATCGGCAACAGCTCCACTTCCCAGAACAGGAAGAACAGCAGGAAGTCGAGCGACATGAACACGCCCAGTACCCCGGTCTCCAGCAGCAGCAGCAGCGAAAAGTAGAGCTTGGCCCGGTGCTCGATGTGCCAGGACACCAGCACCGCCAGGAACCCGAGCAGCACGGTCAGCATCACCAGCGGCACGCTCAACCCGTCCACGCCCAGGTGGTAGTTGGCGATGGTGACATCCAGGTGTTCTAGGGCCACCCAGCGAAACTGCTCCTCGAACTGAAAGCGGTTCGCACCGGTCAGTGTCGGGTTGTAACCGATCCAGAGGGCGATCCCTAGCACCAAGTCGATGGCGGTCACCGCCAGCGCCGTCCCGCGGATGGCCTTGACGTTGCGGTCCGGCAGGCACGCGAGTATCGCCGCCCCGATGGCGGGCAGGAAGAGGATGAGCGAGAGGAACGGGAAGAAGAACGACACGCCGTTATCCTCGCTTCAGTACGGTGGCAAAAATGACGAGCACACCCAGCACGATGGCCAGTCCGTAGGCCTGCAACTGGCCCGACTGCAGCGTGCGCAGGCCGCGGCCGGCGGTACGCACCACCCATCCGGAGCCGTTCACCGCACCGTCCACCACGTAGCGGTCGAACATGGCCAGGCCGGTGACCAGACCCCAGTAGAAGGCCAGCCGCACGATGAGGTTCTCGTACAGGGTGTCCATGCCGTACTTGTTGACCAGGATGCGGTAAGGGACGCCGCCCAGCATGCCGCCCAGCCGCTGGGCCGACACGGCCTTTGCGCCGTATACCTGGTACGCGCACCAGATGCCTGCCAGCGCCACCGCTGTCGAGAGGGCGGCCAGCCCCAGGTTGAAGGGCAGGCTGTGCTCGCCCAGCGTCTCGGCGATGGTGCGGGTGGTGAGGAAGGCGGTGAACCCCTCCCACAGCGGGGTGTTGACGAAGCCTGAGAGCATGGACGGCACTGCCAGGATAGCGAGCGGCACCCACAGCAGCTTCATCTCGCCGTGATGGTGTTCCTCGTGGCCGTCGTGCCCGCTGTGGCCGTGATCGTCGTGGGTGGCCGGCGTGCCCAGGCCGGGATAGGCGGCGGCGGACTGCTGTGCCATAGCCTCGGCCTGCGCCCCGCCGCGGTACTCGTCGGCGAAGGTGAGGTACAGCATGCGGATGACGTAGAACGCCGTCATGAACACGGTGATGAGCGCCAGCATGAACAGCAATGGGGCCTTCTCCCACGCTGCGCCCAGAATCTCGTCCTTGCTCCAGAAGCCCGACAGCGGCGGGATGCCCGCCAGGCTGAGCGAGGCGATCAGCACCGGCCAGAAGGTCATGGGCAGCACCTTCTTGAGGCCGCCCATGTAGGGCATGGCGAAGGTGTTGGTGTGGTGGCCCACACTGCCGGCGCCCAGGAACAGCAACGCTTTGAAGAAGGCGTGGTTCATCAGGTGGAAGAATGCCGCAACGTAGCCGCCCACGCCCAGAGCCAGCATCATGTAGCCGAGCTGGCTGACGGTGGAGTAGGCCATCACGCGTTTGATGTCGGTGGCCACCAGACCCATGCTGGCGGCGAAGATGGCCGTGAACCCGCCGATGCCCGCCACCACGCTCATGGTATCGGGCGCGTGGTGGAACAGCGGCAGCATGCGGCCCACCAGGTAGACGCCGGCGGCCACCATGGTGGCCGCGTGGATCAGGGCGCTGACGGGCGTGGGGCCTTCCATGGCGTCGGGCAGCCACACGTGCAGCGGGAACTGGGCGCTCTTGCCGGCCGCCCCGCAGAAGATGCCCAGCGTGGCCCACGACAGCGCCGTCATGCCCAGGAAGCCGGCCTTCAGCAGCGCGTCGGTGGCGGGCTTCTCGAACAGCTCGTGGATGTTGAAGGTGCCGGTCACCGCGAACAGTACCAGCAGCGCCAGCAGGAAGCCCACGTCGCCGATGCGGGTGACCAGGAAGGCCTTCTTGGCGGCGGCGGCGGCGCTGGGCCGCATGAACCAGAAGCCCACCAGCAGGTAGGAGCACAGGCCCACCAGCTCCCAGAAGAAGTAGACCTGGAACAGGTTGTCGGCCAGCACCAGGCCCAGCATGCTGGCGGTGAACAGGCTCATGTGGGCGTAGTAGCGGCTGTAGCTCTTTTCGAGTTGGCCGTCGGGGCCGGTCTCGCCGGCCATGTAGCCCATGGAGTAGACCTGCACCAGGAAGCTGACCGAGCACACCACCACCAGCATGGTGACGGTGAGCGCGTCGACGGCCCACCCCAGCGTCAGGTGGAGCGCCCCCACATCGAGCCAGCGGTATTCGATGGCCGGTAGCTCGTGGCCCGGCGTGCCCAGCACCTGCGTGAACAGGTACAGCGAGGCGAGCAGCGACACCGCCACCGCCGCGGCCGCCGTCCGTCCCGACAGCGCGTGCTCACCCAGCGGGCGCCAGACGAACACGATCAGCAGGAACGAGACGATCGGTGCGAGGAAGACCAGCCAGATGGCGAGTTCGGCCGACACTTAGAGCTTCCTCATGACTTCTTCGGCCACGTGCTTCTTGTCCATGGGCACCATGACGCGGCGCGGCTGGCTCTCGGACACGCCCTCCCAATCGGCCACGTCGGGCACGATGAGGGCGGTCACACCTTCGGCGTCGAATAGGCCCTTCCAGATCTCGGCGACCATGAGGTTGGGGGCTTTGGCGATCTCAATCCACATGCTGGTTGGCTTACCCCTGCAACGAGTTGACGGATTCGACGTCGACGCCGCCGTGGCTGCGGTAGACCGCAATCAGCAGCGCCAGCGCCACCGATGCCTCGCCCGCCGCCACCGTGATGACGAAAATGGCGAACACCTGGCCCGACGCTGCGCCGTTCTGGCCGAGGTAGCGCGACATGGCCACCAGCGCAATGTTCACCGAGTTGAGCAGCAACTCAATTGACATAAGCACGCCCACGGCGTTGCGGCGGGACAGCACGCCGTACAGCCCAACGGCGAACAATGCAGCCGAGACCAGCATGTAGTGGTTCAGCGCCGGGTAGATCACGCTTTGGTCTCCTCCTCGGCGGGGGTGCGGGCCAGCACGATGGCTCCGATCATGGCTGCCAGCAATAGCACCGAGGCCATCTCGAACGGGAACACAAACTCGGTCAGCAGCACGCCGGACACCTGGTCCGGGGCAATGTACACCTGGCCGGCGCTCCCCGGCGCCCAGCGGGTCATCAGGAACACATAGCCGAACACCACGAAGATGATGCTGGCCATGGCCATCGCCGGGAAGCGGAAGCGGCCCGGCAGGTTGCCTTGGGTCATCGCATTGCGGGTGAGGAAGATGGCGAACAGCATGAGTACGGCGATGGCGCCGCCGTACACCAACACCTGCACCGCCGCGATGAAGGCCGCGTTCAACGTGAGGTACAGCCCGGCGACACCCACAAAGGTGAGCACCAGGAACAGGCCCGCGTGGAAGATGTTGCGCAGCGACACCACCATCAGCGCCGACACGAGGGTGATCGCAGCCAGCAGGTAGAAGCTGATCGCGAGCCCGAGGTCGCCGGGCATGGCGTCGGTTCCGGCCGGCACTAGGCCTTCTTCTCCTCGGCGGCGGGCTTGGCCACGCCCTTCGAGACGCCGTAATCGGCCCGCATCTCCGCGCGTGGGGCAGCGTGGTTCTGGAACGCCGGGCGGTAGTACCCGCTCAGGTCCGGGCGGCTGCCGATGTCCTCCTTGTGGACCACCAGGTCCCAGCGGTTCTCGGTAGCCAGCGCGAACTTGGTGCCCATGAACAGCGCGTCGTAGGGGCACACCTCCACGCACAGGCCGCACACCATGCACTTGCCCAGGTCGATGTCGAACACCTCGATGCTGTAGCGGCCGTTGGGCAGCGGGTCGGTCACGATGTCGATGCAGCCGTGCGGGCACGCCTTGGCGCAGGTGGCGCAGCCGGTGCAGCGTTCCTCGCTCCACCCGAAGTCGTAGCCGCGGAACCGGCCGGGGGGTACCAGCGCCTCCTCGGGGTACTGGCGGGTATAGGGCTTTTGGCCGATGTGCTTGAGCACGGTCAGCAGGCCGTTCAGAATGCCGGAACCTACCATGGCCACCTTCCTTACTGTGCCGTCGCGGGGCGCTGGATGTAGACCCGGCGCTCCGGCGACTGGCCATTGCTGCCCAGCAGCCGTGTCCACTGCACGATGAGCACCACCGCAAGCACCATGTTGACGACCGCCACCACAATGCCGGGCAGCCCCAGCAGTTCCTCCAACGCCACCACCATAATGTTGATGAGGCTGAGCGGCAGCAGGAACTTCCAGGCGAAGGCCATGAGTTGATCCATGCGGAGGCGGGGCAGCGTGGCCCGCGTCCATACGAACACGCAGAACAGCAGGTAGGTCTTCAGCACCATCCACACCACCGCGGGCACCAGGTCGAGCAGGGGGCCGGTGCCCCAGCCGCCCAGGAACAGCACGCTGATGAGCGCCGACACCGCGAACACGTGCGAGTACTCGGTGGCGTAGAACAGGCTGAACTTGAAGCCGCTGTATTCGATATGGTACCCGGCCGCCAACTCGCTCTCACCCTCCATGATGTCGGTAGGGGTGCGGTTCAGCTCGGCCGACCCGGCGATGAAGAAGATGACCGCCGCCAGCGGCTGCAGAAAGATGAACCAGCCGTGCTGGATCTGGTAGACCACCAGGTCCTCCAGCTTGAGCGAGCCGGTCACGACCACCAGGCCCACCAGCGACAGCACCAGCGGGATCTCGTAGCTCACCGTCTGGGCGATGGAGCGCATGGCCCCCATGAGCGAGTACTTGTTGTTGGACGCCCAGCCCGCCATGAAGATGGGCACCACACCCAGGGCGCCTAAGGCCACTACCAGCAGCAGGCTGATGTCGGTGTTGAGCACTGCGGCGCCCGGTGCGAACGGGACGAGCCCGAAGGTGAGCAACGGCGCCAGGAAGATGATGAACGGCGCTGCTGAATACACCACCTTGTCCACCCCAAACGGCGTGATGGCCTCCTTGCCGATGACCTTGAGGGCGTCGGCGAAGGGCTGCAGCAGGCCCTTGGGGCCCACCCGGTTGGGGCCGTAGCGCACCTGCATGCGGCTGATGAGCTTGCGCTCGATCCAGATGGCCGCCAGTGCGCTCACCAGCGTGAAGACGAGCACCGCCACCGTGCCGATGGCCCCGGTGATGGTGGCGAGCAGCCAGCCGGGCAGCGCACTGCCGAAAGTGGCGATGATCCACGGGTTGATCACCGGTCCACCTCGCCCATCACAATGTCGATGCTGCCGACGATGGCCACGACGTCGGCCATGGTGGTACCCACCAGCATCTCGTTGAGCGCCCCTAGGTTGATGAAGGACGGCGCCCGTACGTGGAAGCGCCACGGGTTCGCCCCGCCGTCGCTCACCAGGTAGTAGCCCAGCATGCCGCGCGGGCTTTCGATCATCTGGAACGCCTCGCCCGCGGGCGGGCGGATGACGATGGGTACGGCGGCCTTCCATTCGCCCGGTGGCAGTACGTCCAGCGCCTGCCGCACGATCTTCAGGCTCTCGCGCATCTCGTAGAAGCGCACCATGAAGCGGTCAAAGCAGTCGCCGGTCTGGCCTACCGGGATGTCGAACTCGTAGTTCTGGTAGCCACAGTAGGGGTCTTGCTTGCGCAGGTCCCATTGCACGCCGCTGGCCCGCAGCATCGGCCCGCTGAAGGCGGCGCTGACGGCCAGTTCGCGCGACACGACGCCCACGCCCACCGTGCGGGCGCGCAGGATCTCGTTCTTCCACAGCAACTCTTCGTACTCGTCGAGCTTGGCCGGGAAGGTGTCCAGGAAGCTGTTGACGGCGGGTGTGAACTGCGGCGGGATGTCTTGCGACACGCCGCCGGGCCGGATGTAGTTATAGGTGAGCCGCGCGCCGCACACCATCTCGAACATGTCGAGGATCTGCTCACGCTCCCGTAGGAAGTACATGAGCGGCGAACCCCACGCGCCCAGGTCCTGCAGGAACACGCCCTGGGCAAAACAGTGGCTGGCCAGCCGCTGCAGCTCGCTCATGATCACCCGCAGGCATTCGGCCCGCGGTGGGGACTGGATGCCCGCCAGCTTCTCGATGGCCAGCGACACCCCCAGGTTGTTGGTCATGGCCGCCAGGTAGTCCATGCGGTCGGTGATGGGCACGGTCTGCAGGTAGGTGTGTTCCTCCTGCAGCTTCTCTTTAGAGCTGTGCAGGTAGCCGAGCACCGGCTCGACCCGCAGCACCTGCTCGCCGTCGAGCACGAGGCGCAGCCGCAGCACGCCGTGGGTGCTGGGGTGCTGCGGCCCCATGTTGACCATGTACGGATTGCTGGTGACCACGGCTATTCCGCCTCCGAGGCCATGGCGGCGATCTTGCGGTGGTCGAACTCCAGGAAATCCTTGCGCAGTGGGTGGCCGGGGAAGCCCTCGAACAGCATGATGCGGCGCAGGTCGGGGTGCCCGTCGAAGCCGATGCCGAACAGGTCGAATACCTCGCGCTCCTGGAAGTCGGCGGCCTTCCACACGCTGGTAACCGAGGGCGCATGCGGGGCCTTGCGGCCGTAGCAGCGCAGCTTCAGCACTGCGCTGCGGTTGTGGCCCAGCGACAGCAGGTGGTACACCACCTCGAAGTAGTCCAGATAGTCCACCGCGGTCAGGCTTGCCATGTAGTCGAAGGCGAGGTCCGGGGCGTCCTTCAGGAACTGGCAGACGTCCACCAGCGCTGCGGCGTCCAGCACCACAGCGTCGCCGTACACCTCCGCCACGGCGGTAGGGAATGCCCCCTGAATCGCCTCGGCGAGGGCCGGGCCGGTCATGACGGCCGTCATCGCGGCGTCAGCGGGCGCCGTGCCGGTGCTTTTCCCGCGCCACCTTATCCTGCAGCTTCATGAGCCCCGCCAGCAGGGCCTCGGGCCGCGGGGGACAGCCGGGAATGTACACGTCGACGGGCACAATCAGATTCACGCCGGGCACCACGCTGTACGTCTCTACGAAGGGGCCGCCGCTCATGGCGCTGGCGCCCATAGCCACCACCCACTTGGGTTCGGCCATCTGGTCGTAGATGCGGCGCAGCACCGGCGCCATCTTCCAGGTGACCCAGCCCGCCACAATCATCAGGTCGGCCTGGCGGGGCGAGGGCCGGAATATCTCCATGCCGAAGCGGGAGATGTCGTAGCGGGACGAGGTGGTGGTGATCATCTCGATGGCGCAGCAGGCCAGGCCGAACATGGCGGGCCACATGCTGGAGCGCCGGCTCCATGCCAGCACCTCGTCGAGGGTGCTCATGATGACGTTCTGGGGCGTCTCGTCCTCGCCGGGCAGCATGCCGCCGCTGTCGGGGAACGGCTCACGGGCTTCGCGCATCAGATCCAGCACCAGGCGTCCCTCGCGGCGGTCTTCCTCCGCGGGGTCGTAGGGCATGGTGAACCCGCCGCCGCCCAGGGTCAGTTCGACTTCACGCGGTTCGGCCACGCTACACCCACTCCAGTGCGTTTTTGCGCCAGGCATACGCCAAGCCCACCGCCAGCACGCCCATGAAGGCTGCCATCGCCAGCAGTCCGTACCAGCCCAGCACCCGGAACTGCAGCGCCCAGGGCAGCAGGAACACCGCTTCCACATCGAACACCACGAACAGCAGGGCGAAGTAGTAGTAGCGGAAGTTGAACTGAATCCACGACGGGCCGATGGTCTCGACGCCGCACTCGTAGGTGTCGTTCTTCACCGGGCCGGGGTTGTTGGGCCGCAGCGCCAGCCTGCCAAACAGCCACGACGTGAAGATGCCGCCGGCCGGGAAGGCGATGGCAGCGAGGATCAGGAAGAGCAGAGGGCCGTAGTCGGACAGCATGCCTGGGAGCCCCAGAGTTTGTTACGGATTGCACAAGCAGTGTATACCAGCCGCCAGCCGTGGGGAAAGCCAGGAAACCCGCTCGCTCCCGCTCGCTGGGCAGCGTTGCGCTGGGCGTCGCGCTCTGTGGCTAACGGATTAGGCGTGGGCTGAGAGGCACAACGAAAGCCACTGTGTCGGCATCTCCGATCACTGACGACAGCTTGAGCCTCAGAGCACGACACAGATTCGCTGCGACGGTGTGCCGAGCGCGTTAGGGCTCCTCGAACCAGTTCCAAGCCAGGCTTGATAACCGCTGGCCGGTGAAGATTTCGGGCCCGAACTGCTCCGGCAGGTCATGGAAGAACATCGAGATCGCGTAGACGTAGGGGTTCGCCGGGTTGGTGCTCCACACAATCCCGACATCGTTGTCCACCCAGTCGCCATCATCGGTCTGGAAGTACCCATTCTTATGGGCCACGGCCGCGGCGGCGTCGACGGGAACTCCTGCCTGGATCAGGTAGTTCAGCCCCGGCTTGACGTGCGTCATCTTCTCGACAAGCGTGGCAGCCATCCCCAACTCCAGCGCCAGCGCATTCACCTTCTCCACCCCGCGGGCGGTGTCGCCTTCGCCAGTCAGCACCAGCAGGTCGCGCGCCCGTTCGGCACTGCTGTTGCGGATGGTGTACAGGATGTCGGCGTCCACCTGCTCCAGCGGGTAGACTCCGGTCGCCACATCGCGCACCACGCTCATCAGCACCAAGAGATTCAGCGTGCAACCAGGGTAGCGCTCAGTGTCCCCACCGACGGTCGCCGCGACGCCGGTGTTCAGGTCAGTAATTGCCACCGTGGCGTTCACCGCGGCCGCCGCCAGAATCATCGCGGCCCGCCGCTCCACAATGGCCATGTCCGGTCCGGCGAAGGCCGGCCGTGAGGTGAGAGCGGGCAGAACGCCCAACCCCGCAAGCAACACCAGCTTCCGCCGCAAGAACTCCCGCCGTCCAATGTGCTCCAAATAGGCATCTCCTCGCCCGCACAGCCCCATTACTCCGAACCTTGACGCCGCGTAGCATCCCACTAGGTACTCGTCTATGAAAAAGGCCAGCGTCTCCCCGAACTCGAAAAGGGTGCTCTGCCGACAATAGCTTACGCGATTGATGAGGGGGAATGGAGATGGAATCCACGCCTGCGCCCCACCCGGTTCGGGCTACAATCTACCCATGGCTATGCGCGACCTCCACCAATTCGTAGAGTTGCTGGAAAAACGGGGGCACCTGGTGCGGGTGACGGCGCCGGTTGACCCGGTGCTAGAGATCGCCGAGATCACCGACCGCGCCGTGAAGTCGCCCGGCGGCGGCCCCGCCCTGTTGTTCGAGAACGTGAAGGGCAGCACGCTGCCGGTGCTCATCAACGCCTTCGGGGCCGAGCAGCGCATGTGTTGGGCGCTGGGCGTGGACAGGCTGGACGGCCTGGGCGACCGGGTGGCCCGCCTGATGGCGATGGACCTCCCGAACAGCCTGACCGACAAGCTGAAGCGCCTGATGGACGTGAGCGAGGTGGTGCGCTTCCGTCCCAAGCTGGTGGAGAAGGCCCCCTGCCAGGAGGTGGTGGAGACCGAGCATCCAACCCTCGACGGCCTGCCCATTCTGACCTGCTGGCCGCAGGACGGCGGGCCGTACATCACGCTGCCGCTGGTGTTCACCCGCGACCCGGCCACCGGACGCCGCAACGTCGGCTGCTACCGCCTGCAGGTGTACGACGAGCAGTCGCTGGGCATGCACTGGCACATCCATAAGGGCGGCGCCGAGCACTACCGCCACGGCGAAGAGGCGGGCCGCCGCCTGCCGGTGGCCATTGCCCTGGGTGGCGACCCGGTCTCCATCTACAGCGGCACCTGCCCGTTGCCGCCCATCGTCGATGAGATGCTGTTCGCGGGCTGGCTGCGGCACGAGAGCGTGGAGATGGTGCAGTGCAAGACCGTGGACCTGCAGGTGCCCGCCCACGCCGAGATCGTACTGGAGGGCTACGTCGACCCCGACGAGCGCCGCACCGAGGGCCCCTTCGGCGACCACACCGGCTTCTACTCGCTGGAAGACGCGTACCCCGTGTTCCACCTCACCGCCGTCACCCGCCGCCAAAACGCCATCTACCCCACCATCATCGTGGGCCGCCCGCCCATGGAGGACGTGTGGATGGGCAAGGCCACCGAGCGCATGTTCCTGCCGCTGGTGCGCATGGTGCATCCGGAGATCGAGGACATGACGATGCCGGTGGAGGGCGGCTTCCACGGTATTGTGCTGGTGAGCATGAAGAAGGCCTATCCGGGCCAGGTACGCAAGGTGATGTACGGCCTGTGGAGCTTGGGCTTGATGATGCTGGCCAAGAACGTCATCGTGCTGGACGCCGGCGTCAACATCCACGACCCCAGCGAGGTGGCCTGGCGGGTGGCCAACAACGTGGACGCCCGCCGCGACCTGGTGATCGTGGACGGCCCGCTGGATGCGCTCGACCACGCATCGCCCACGCCGCACTACGGCGCCAAGCTCGGCATCGACGCCACCCAGAAGGGCCCGCTGGACAACCACACCCGCCCCTGGCCCGACGAGGTGGTGATGTCGCCCGACGTCAAGGCGTTGGTCGATCGCCGCTGGCGTGAGTACGGGATTAGGTTGGGGTAGTGCAGGAGCGACGGAGCACAAGAGCCCCGGCCAGCGACTAGGGCTCCCTTGATGTGTCGCGTGAGGCTCAGCCCGTTCCGCCTTCACCCGGCTCTGGAGGGCCGGAATCAGAAGGCTGTCCCCCGTCTGGCGGTTGATCGACTGGCGGTTGGTCGGCCGACACCTGGTCGTCGGGTTGATCCCCAGCGGGCTGGTCGGCGGGTTCGTCCACCGGAAGCGGGTCGAGCAGCCGTAGGTCTGCCGGCTGATCGGTCGGCAGCGGACCTGGATCCCCGGAGTCGGATGCCGGGAACAGGTCGGGCGGGCCGATGAACGCGGGCGGGTCGGTGATGGCGGGCGTCTCGGGCGGGGCTGGGGCGGGCACTGGCCCTGGCGACGATGGGTTGCCTCCGCCCGACGGCGGCCGTGGCGGGAAGATGGGAGCGGTGCCGCGCTGCGGTGGCGGCGGGTCATCGCCCAGCGGCGCCCCCTGCACGTCCCACGGCGTGTTCAGGCTGGCCAGCGCCAGCAGCCCAACCGTGGCCAGCAGCGCCGCCTGGGGAAAGCGGGCGGGGCGAGGGCGTTGGATTGCGGCCGGAACCTTTGGCATACGGACCTAATCGTAGAGGGCTTTCATTCAACGTCGCACTTGGTTAGCCTGGGGTCAAGTACCGTCACCTCAGCGTTAGGTTAAGATCTCCTCATGTTCGCCGCCCTGCGCTCCAGCCACCTGTTCGCTCTGCTCGAGAACATCCGCTTCGAACAGTCGCTGTTCACGCTGCCCTTCGCCTACATCGGCATGATCCTGGCGGCGCACGGCATGCCTCGGCTCGACCAGTTCCTCTGGATCACCCTGGCCATGGTGGGCGCCCGCACCTTCGCCATGAACATGAACCGGGTCATCGACCTGGACTTGGACCGCCGCAATCCGAGGGCGGCGCGGCGGCCGTTGCCGTCGGGCCGGCTGTCGCTGCGGGCGGTGGGCGTGTACTGCGCGGTGTCGGTGGCGCTGCTGTTCGTTGCGGCGCTGCAGCTCAACCCGCTGTGCGTCATGCTGTTCCCGGTCGCGATGGTGGTGTTCACCGGCTACTCGTACGTGAAGCGGGTGAGCTGGCTGACGCACATGGTGCTGGGCGCGGCGCTGGCCGGAGCGCCGGTGGGCGGCTGGGTGGCCGTGGCGGGCACGCTGTCGGTGGAACCGCTGCTGCTGTTCCTGACGGTGTGGACCTGGGCCAGCGGCTTCGACATTCTGTATGCCTGTGGCGATACCGACGAAGACCGGCGGCTGGGCGTCCACACCATCTCGGTGGACTTCAGCCTCCGCACCGCCCTCATCGCCTCCGCCGCGTTCCACGTGGGCACGGTGGGCATGCTGGTGGTGTTGGGCGCTGCGTTTGCGCTGAACTGGCCGTATTGGGCCGGTGTTGCGGTGGTGGCCGGACTGCTGGTGTACGAGCACAGCATCGTCACCCCCGGCGACCTGTCGCGCCTGACCACCGCCTTCTTCACCATCAACGGCTACATCTCGACGCTGGTGTTTGCCGGCACCGCCGCCAGCCTGCTGCTATAGCGGCTGCAGGGGTGCCCGAAACGTGGTGGAGGTGGGTGGGCGCCTATGAGCGTTGATGGCTCGTCATTGCAGCAATGCTGCGCCGTCGCTCGCCGGCGGACAGGTGTCGGTGAAGCGGCCGAACCGGCTCACGACAATGGAGAAGTCGAGGATGGTAACCCGTGCGTCGCCGTTGATGTCCGCGCGAAATGCGAGCTTCGCCGGATCGTTCCAGTCGGCGTAAGTGCTGCTCTTGCCAAAATGGGTTACCACCAACGAGAAGTCCAAGATGGTCACCCGGCAATCGCCGTTGGTGTCGCCGGCAAGCACCACGTTGAACCGCCCACTCAACCCGGAGGCCACGCCTGTGGCGCTGGCCTGCAGTTGATAGTCGGCGCCGGGGCTATCGACCACACACGCGTGAAAGCTTGCGCGACCACTTGCAGTGGTTGCTGTGGTGAGGCCGCCAGTGGTTTCGGAACACATCAGGGTGGCACCGGCCGGCCCTGTGCTGGGCGCTATCACGAGTGTCACGCTGAGCCCGTTGCTCGCTGACTGCACGGCCCCGTTCGCGTCCTTGAGCACGACCTCCGGCTGGAAACCGAGAGCCAACCCAGCGGCGCCTCTCACAGGTTGCACGCCCCACGCGAGGAAGGGGGCCGCGGCGGCAGTGACCGTGAAACCTGAGCTGACGGCGTTCCCGCCATCGGTATTGGTCACCTTGAAAGTCGTAGCCCCCGCCGTGCCCGGCATCACCAGCACCCTCACCGACGTTGGGCTGAGAGCGGCCAGGCTCACCATGCGGACGACGGTCGGGTCGGTGCTCACTATGGCTGCGCCCGCCACGAAGCCGGCGCCCGAGATGACTACCTCGGTGAGCCCACCACTGACTTCGACGGTTGAACGGCTGATGCCGGTGATGGTCGGCGCCGGATTCACGGTGAAGGGCCCACTGGTGGCGTGTGTGCCGTCAGGGTTGGTCATCGCGAAGGTCGTGGCGCCAGCGCCCACTGGGTGGACTTGAAACGTCAGCGTCGAACCGCTGAGCACTGTGGTGCTGCCGGTGACGGTCGCAACCGCCGGCGACGTGCTCACGACCGTCGCTCCGCTTTGGAACCCGGCGCCATGCATCGTCACCGTTGTATCGGGGGCGTTTGCTCCGAGGGTGCTCAGGCTGAGAGAGTCGACCGCCAACTGGTCGGCGGCGGCGCAGGTTGGACTGCTGCAGTGCAACACCCGCAGGTCGCGCTGCGCTGTGTCCCAGTACGCCACCACCGGACGGTTCGCCCCGTCGAGGCGCAAGGAGGGGTAGGCGCCCATCACCAGGGCGTCATCCGGTTCGGTGGTCACATTGCCGCTGCTGCAGGTGGCATCGCCGCAACGCAGAAGTTTCAGCCGGCCCGGACTGAAGATGGAGCCGGTGGCGTAGGCGATGGCTGGGTGGCCCGCAGTATCGATAGCGAGCGACGTTCCCAGATGTGACAGACCGTCGGTGGACGGGTAGGCCGTGACGTTGCCGCTGGTGCAGGTTGGGTTGCCGCAGTGCACCAACCGGAGGTCGCCGCTGGGCCCCACGTAGCTCATCACCGGATTGCCGGCGGCATCGAGCGCCAGTGAGTTGTACTGGCCGGCGTACTGGTCGGCATCAACCGTCGTAATTGAATTGCCGCTCGAACAGGTGGGACTGCCGCAGTGCAACAGATGGAAGGCGCGGCTTTGACTGTCGGCGTAGCTGACCACCGGGTTCCCTGCCGCATCCAACACTAAAGAGCTGCCGTTCACGAATGCCGTGGCAGGCGACACGACCGTATTGCCGCCGCTGCAATGTGCATCGCCGCAGTGCAGCACACTCAGGTTGCCTCCGGGGAAGCTGTAATAGCTGACCACCGGCCTGCCGGCGGCATCGAGCGCCATGGAGTTGAACAGGCCAACGTTGAACGTGGGATCGGGCGCCGCGATGGTGTTACCGCTGGTGCAGGTTGTGTTACCGCAGTGGGCCACCTTGAGCTGTCCGGCGGCCCAGTAGCTGACCACCGGATTCCCGGCGGCATCCAGCGCCAAGGAGGTGTAAGAACTCCCGCTGCCAACGGTCTCAAGCACCGCGATGCTGTTGCCGGCGGAACAGGCGGCATTGCCACAGCGCAGCAGCTTCACCTGCCCGTTGGTCGCGTCGAAGTAGCTGACCACGGGGTAGCCTGAGCTGTCGAGCGCCATCGCGGTGAACGACCCCACGTCGCCCGCTGTGTCGGGCAGGGTGATGGTATCGCCGCTCACGAGGAAGGGGGCGCTGTCGCCAGCCGTCAGCGGGCCGCCGGCGGTAGCCGTCGCCGTCAACACGACCCCCGACTCGGCCTTACTGTAGGTGAGGTTGCCGAATATCACGCCGCTGGTGCCCCTGCGGAGGGTGGCGGTTGTCGTCCCTTGGAGTGAGCCGCTGCCGGTCTTGCGACTCAACGTCACGGTCACATCCTGGTCCACGAAGGCGATGGCGCCGCTGGCAGCCTGTACGCCCACGGTGACCGCAAATGCTGCGGTGGCGCGGGGCACTGCCGGTGTGATCGAGGTTATCGCCACCTTGGCGGCCGGCGCCGCACTGGTCTGGCAGGAAGCGTTGCCGCAGTGCAGCAGCCGCAGTTCTCCGGTCACGGCGCGGCTCTGGTAGCTCACCACCGCGTCGCCGTTGCTGTCCAACGCTAGCGCATTGCTGTTGCCGCCCAGGGTGGGATCGGGCGCTGCTATGGTGGTACTCCCAACGCACGCGGGATCACTGCAGTGCACGATCTTCAGCAGTCCATGATCGAAGTCCTGGTAACTGATCACCGGGTTTCCGGCGGCGTCGAGGAGAAGCTGGGTTTCCCTGCCTACATCGCCATTGGTGTCCGGCGAGGCGTAGGTGGTGCCGCCGAGGCAATTCGGGTTGGCGCAATGCGCCACCTTAAGGTCACCATTCGCCTGGTCGTAGTAGCTCGCCACCGGATTGCCCGCACCATCCAGCGCCAACGAAATACCCGTCCCAACATCGAACGACGGGTCGAGCACCGTGAGGCGATTGTCTGCGCCGGTGCAGTCCGGATTGGCACAGTGGAGTAGCTGCGGCCAATGGTCTGCCACGTTGTAGAAGGCTATTACCGGATTCCCGTGGGCATCGAGTTTTAGTGACGTGAACCACGCGCCATTGCCGCTGGTCACCGGCGACGTTATCACGTTTCCGGTGGTGCACGTGGCATCACCGCAGTGCAACAGCTTGAGTGCGCGGTTCGTCTCGTCGATGTAACTCACAACCGGGTGCCCGGATGCGTCCAACGCGATTGACGTGTAGCTTCCCACTACGCCTGCGGAATCCGGCGTCGCAATGATGTTCCCGACGGTGCAGGTGGGATTGCCGCAGTGCAGCACCTTCAGGTCTCCCTGCGTACGGTCCTGGTAACTGACCACCGGGTTGCCGGCACTATCCAACGCTAGGGATGTCCACTTTCCCACATCTCCCGCTGAATCAGGGGTTGCGATGGTGTTGCCGCTAGAACAGCTGGGGTTGCCGCAATGCAGCACCTTAAGATCTCGCTCGGTGCCGTCGTAGTAACTGACAACGGGGTTGCCGCCGGCGTCGAGGGCTATCGAGGTGTACGACCCAACGTTGGGGCTGCTGTCCGCCGTCACGATGCTGTTCGCCGCGGCCAGGGCCACCAGTGGCTCGGCACTACCGCCGGCATCGAAGAGTTGGCTCTCGACCGAATCGGCGGCCAGGGCTGCCCAGGGGGTGGGGCCGGCGGGGAGCACGGCACTCTGCCCCACCACGAACACGGTCACCACCAGCCGCAGGCCCCGGTAGAGGGCGGCCCTCGTGTTCCAAGCCATTGTGCACCTCCGTGGATTCCCGCCAAGAATGACAGAGGCTTTATGAGAAACCCATGAGGCTGGTCAGGTGCTGCATGGTGTTTTCCATGAGTATGGGACTCTCCCGATTCCGCCACTAACCCCCGTCGGCTAATAGCTCCCCCTTGACAAATAGTTAGCCCGACATTAACTTTTGATACGGGTGTGTTTGACACGCGCTGAAGACTGCGAGGTGGGTGGCTATGACGACTGAACCGGACTCTCGTGGGGCGCTGATAGGCCAGATCCTGGACGACATGGCGGTGCTGGTCGCCGGCATCCGCCGTAACTTCCCCACCGCGGTCGATGCTATTGATATCACCATTCGCCAGTGCCGGGCCATGATGTTCCTGGCTGACGCTCCCGCCACCATGTCAAAGCTTGCGGGCGCCATCGGGGCGTCGCTGCCCTCCACCACCGGCCTGGTAGACCGCCTGGTCCAGCGCGGCATCGTGAGCCGCCACGAGGACCCGCATGACCGCCGCCTGGTGGTGTGCGAACTCACCGACCAGGGGCGGGCCGTCATCGCCACCCTGCAAGAGGAAGACCGCACCATCTTTGCCACGCTGTTCGCAGGCCTTATGGCCGAGGACCTGGAGACGGTGCATGCCGCCACCCGCATTCTGACCCGTGAGGTGCGCCGCATAGCTGCAGAAGGCGCTCCCGCCGTGGCGGTTCCCACCAACTAGCCGAGGGACCTCGGCGTTAGAAGGACAACTCGTATGTGGTTGGCCAACATCTCTATCAAACAGCCGGTGCTCATCAGCATGGTGCTGTTTGCCATCATGCTCACCGGATTCAGCGCCTACCGCAGCATGCCGGTGGACCTCTTCCCCGACGTCAGCTTCCCGATCGTGGTGGTCACCACCGCGCTGCCCGGCGCCAGCCCGGAGGAGGTTGCGAGCCAGCTCACCAAGCCGGTGGAGGAGAGCGTCACCTCGCTCGCCAACGTGCACCGGGTCAGCTCCACTTCCACCGAGGGTGTCTCGCGCGTGCTCATCGAGTTCAACTTGGGCTACTCGGTGGACCAGGGGGCCGGCAAGGTGCGCGAGCAGTTGGACCAGGTGAAGGTGCGGCTGCCCACCGATGCAACCGACCCGCTGCTGCTGCGGTTCGACCCCTCGGCCCAGCCCATCCTGACGTATGGCGTCGCCGACAAGACCGGCGCGATGTCGCCGCGTGACCTGCGTACCTTTGTGACCGAGAAGGTGAAGCCACGGTTGGAGCGCGTCGATGGCGTGGGGCAAGTGGTGGTGACCGGCGGCGAGGAACGCCAGATCCAGGTGCTGCTCAGCCTCGACGCCCTGCGCGCCCGCGGGGTCACGGTCACCGAAATCTCAAATGCCCTGCAATCGCAGAACCTCACGGTTCCTGGTGGCCGCCTGAATGGATCGGGCCAGGAACTGCTGGTAAAGACCGACGGCCAGTTCCGCAGCATCGCCGACATCGAGAAGGCGGTGGTGGCCGTGCGCAACGGGGTGCCGCTGCAGGTGCGCGACATTGCCACGGTGGTCGATGGCTCCAAAGACGCCCACCAGTACAACCGGCTGAATGGCAACGACAGCGTCATCCTCACGGTCCGCAAGCAGTCGGGCTCCAATACGGTGCGCGCCGCGGAGGACGTGAAGAAGGCGCTGACCGACATGGGGGCAGAGTTTCCCAGCCTGAACGCCGTGCTCATCGTCGACCAGTCCGAATCGATCCGCGAGTCGAACAACGACGTGACGACCGCCCTGATTCTGGGCGGTCTGGCTGCGGCCGCGGTGGTCTACCTGTTCTTCCGTGATCTGCGCAACACGCTGGTGACCGTGGCCGGTCTGCCGGTGATCGTGCTCGGCACGTTCCTCGTCATCAACTTCCTGGGCTACTCCATCAACATGATGACGCTGATGGCGCTCTCGCTCTCCATCGGTCTGCTCATCGATGACGCCATCGTGGTGCGCGAGAACATCTTCCGCCATATGGAGGCGGGCGAGGAGCCGCGCCCTGCGGCGTTGCATGGCACCGCCGAGATCGCCTTCGCGGTCATTGCCACCTCGCTTTCGATTTTGGCGGTGTTTGTGCCGGTGGCTTTCACCAGCGGTATCATCGGCCAGTTCTTCCGCCAGTTTGGCATAACGGTGGCGGTTGCTGTGGCCATCTCGATGTTCGAGGCGTTCACGCTGGCGCCGCTGTTGTCTGCGTACTTCTTCCACCGCTTGGAGCGCCCGGAGGCGGAGGCGATGGGCACTCGCGCCAAGCCACTGGTCCGCATGTATGCCGCCTTTGTGCATGGCTATGTGGCGGTGCTCAACTGGGGCATCAACGGGCGGTTGCGGCTGCCGTTGCCAGTAGTGGGGCGGCAGGGTGGCGTGTGGGGATTTCACCGGCCGTCAATAGCGGGCCGGTGGGGTGTGGCGGCTGGCGCATTCGGGGTGTTCGTGGTGAGCATGATGCTCACCAGCATGCTGGGCGTGCAGTTCTTTGGCGCACAGGATAATGGCCAACTCGTGGCGGGCTTCTCGCTGGACCCCGGCACCCCGCTGAAGGACACCGACTACATTGCCCGGGAGATGGAGCGCTACCTGCTCGCGCAGCCCGAGGTCAGCGATGTCTACACTAGCGTGGGGGGTGGCGGCTCGGCGGAGAGTGCGAGCGTCTCGGTGAAGCTGCACGCCAAGGGCCACACCGACGCGTTCGTCGCGCAGTTGCGCGATCAGTTCGGCGCCGTGCCCAAGCTGGCCTTCAGCAACCAGTCGGTGGGTGGCAACAGCGGGTCGTCGGCCATCGCCACCCGCACCATGCTGCTCAGTGTCACCGGTGGTGACCGCGTCACCGACATCGAACCGCTGACCGCCGCACTGCAGGAGAAGATGACGGCCATCCCAGGCATGGTGGACGTGGACCGCAGCTACGTCTCGGGCCGGCCGGAATTACACGTAACGGTCGACCGGACCCGGGCCTCCGACCTCGGTGCCAGCGCTGCGCTGGTGTCGGGCACCGTCCGCACCCTGCTGAACGGCGACACGGTCACCCGCTTCCGCGATGGCGAGAGCGAGTGGGACGTGTTGGTGCAGCTCCGAGAGCCGGACCGCACCCGCCTAGCCGATGTGTTGGGCCTGCAGATCCCGACGACCCGCGGCACTACGGTGCCGCTGGGCAGCGTTGCTGCCGTGGTGAATGCGCTTGGCCCCACACAGGTGGACCGCGAGAACCGCGCGCCACAGATTTTCGTGGGCGGCAACGTGAAGGGCCGGCCGGAGAGCGCAGTGCGCACCGACCTGGTGCAGGCGATGAAGGATCTGGCGTTGCCGCCCGGCGTGAAGATCGACTTCGCGGGCAACGCCCAGACCAGCAACGAGTCGTTCGGCGCATTGCTGGCAGCGTTGGGGTTGGCCATCATCTTTCTGTACATGGTGCTGGCGTCGCAGTTCGGATCGTTCATCCACCCGTTCACCATCATGATGTCGCTGCCGATGGCGTTCGGCGGGGCGTTTGCCGGCCTGCTCGTGGCGCACAAGAACTTCGACATCATGGCCATGATCGGCCTCATCTTCCTGATGGGGTTGGTCACCAAGAACGCCATTCTGCTCATCGACTTCATCCTGCGAGCGCGCGCCCGTGGCATGCCCCGCAACGAAGCCATACTCGAGGCGGGCCCACAACGCCTGCGGCCCATTCTGATGACCACACTGGCGATGATGGCTGGTATGCTACCGACGGCTCTGGCCCTGAGCCCCGGTTCCGAATGGCGATCTGCCATGGGCATCACCGTCATCGGGGGCCTCATCACCTCGACCCTGCTGACGCTGGTGGTGGTGCCGGTGTTCTACACGTTCCTCGATGACCTGCCGGGCGGCCTGCGCCGGGTGTGGCGATTTGGTGGGCGGATACTGGGAAAAGCCATCGGCAGGCGTTTCGGCAAGACGAGAGAACTCGTCCCAGAGGCGGTATACTCTCAGACAACGCAGGTGACGGAGCGCGAGCCCGTTGGAACGCTTGGAACGCATTGAAGGACCTACACATGACGTCATTCATTAACGCTTCCCGAACAACCACCCGCCGGTTGAGCCGCTGGGTCCGCCGCACCCGTCGTTCGCGGCAGTTACCCGCACTGGTGCTCGTCGCCGTGCTCGGCAGCGGTGCACTGGCAGTGAGTTGTACCAGCAGCGACGCCACCAAGCCCGCTGCTGAGCGCGCACCGGTGCCGGTGCGCGTGGTGAAGGCCACCAAGGGCGACATCGCCGTGACGTTGGCCTACTCGGGTGAGCTAAAGGCGGTGGACACGGTGGACATGGTGCCCAGCGCCACCGGACGCATCGAGGACGTGATGGTGGATGAGGGCGCCGAGGTGACCGCCGGCATGCCGCTGGCGCGCCAGGAAACCGATGCCTTGAACGCCCAATTGAAACAGGCACAAGCCACGCTGGCCAGTTCGCAGGCTCGGCTCGAGACCATTCTGGTGGGTGCCCGTCCCGAGGATGTGGCCGCTGCCCGTGCTGCGCTGGAGGCGGTGCGTCAGCGGTTGCAGACGATGCTCAATGGTAGCCGCACTGAGGAATTGGCGGCAGCCAGCGCCCAGAACCTCTCGGCCCGCGCACAGGGCACGTCGGCCCGCTCCAAGCTGGCAGACTTGGAGGCCGGCAGCAAGCCCGCCGATCTGGCCGCCGCCCAGGCCGCGGTGGACACCGCCGCTGCCAACCTGGCGCGCGACGAGGCGAAGTACCGGCTGCTCATCAACCCGAGCGAACTCGATGTGCAGTCTGGCCAGGCCGCGGTCGATTCGGCCAGAGCTTCAGTGACCTCGGCCCAGGCCAAACTCGACGATCTGAAGGCGCAGCCGAAATTGGCTGATAAGTCGACCGCCGAGGCCGCAGTTGCCGCCTCGCAGAGCGCCCTGCGTGCTGCTGAGCTGGCCTATGCCGCCAAGGTTGCTCCTCTGAACGACGAAAAGCTGAAGAAGCTGATCACCGCCTATCTGGAGTTGAATAAAGCCCGCAGCGAGCTGGCCGACGGACTGGCGCGCCAACTGCCCGCCGACCAACTCCAGGCCCTGGAAAGCGCGGTGAAGATTGCCCTCGAGAGGCTCCAGGCTGTGGAAAAGGACGTTGGGACCTTTGTGATTGGTGTGCGTCCGGAGGACGTGGTGGCACTGCAGGCCGCAGTAGATGCCGCGCGCTCCAACGTGAAGCGCGACCAGGACAAGCTGGCGCAGACGATAGCGGGCGCTACGGCGCAGGACCTCCAGGCGGCGCAGGCGGCGTTCGATCAGGCCCGTTCTAACATGCAAGCCGCCCAGCTCAAGCTCACCCGGCTGCTGCAGCCCACTGACGCTGACATCCAGACCGCGAAGGCCGCCGCCGACGGTTCGCGCGCTTCGCTGACATCGACCACCGAGAAGCTGAACCAGTTGAAGGCGGGCGCCACTGCGGCTGACCTGGAGGCGGCGCGGGCCAGCATTGCGGCGGCCGACAGCGCAGCGGCTGCTGCCGACAGCTCGCTGGCCAAGGCGCGGGCGCCATTCACCGACCCTGAGTTGCTGGTGCAGCAGGCGCTGGTCACCCAGTCGGAGCAGCAAGCGTCGAAGGCGGAGACTCCCTTCCTGAAGCCAGACATTGATGCCGCCGTCGCCACCGTAGCCTCGTCGCAGGCGACGGTGGAGGTGGCGCAGATCAACCTGAACCGTGCCACCATCGTCGCCCCATTCGATGCCATCGTCGTGAAGAAGCTGGTGTCGAAGGGCGCTACGGTTACCACGGGAACGCCGATTGTGTCGCTGGTGTCCAAGGAGACCCAGGTTGTGTTCAACGTTGAGGAGGCCTCTATCGGCCGCCTGCAGGAGGGACAGAGGGTCGCCTTCACCGTGGCCGCCTTCGGCGACAAGGCCTTCACCGGCAACATTGTCAGCATCTCGCCCACGGCTGACGCCGCCAGCCGTACCTTCCGGGTGCGCACGAATATGACGGGCAACATTCAGGGGCTGCGCGGCGGCATGTTCGCCAACGTGAATGTGACGGTGCAGGAGCGCAAGGGCGTGATTGTGGTTCCCACCGATGCGCTGGTGCCCCAGGGCGCCGACAACTTCGTGCTGGTGGCGAAGGACAACACCGCCGAGCGCAAGAAGGTCACCATCGGCCTGCGCAACGACCAGACGGTGGAAATTCGCGACGGCCTGCAGGAAGGTGACCAGGTGGTGACCCGCGGCAACCGGACGCCGCTGCGGCCCGACGATAAGATCGTCATCGTACCGTAGGCTGGGCCCGGTTTCAGAGGCTCAACTCTTCTCGTAACAAGCGTAGGTAGCATAGGTATGGACGTAGGCGACTACATGCGGGCCAATCTTGAGCGCATGCTTGAGATTGTGGATTCGGCAGAGGTCCTCACAATAGGGTTCTCGTTGTTCCCGGAGCGATTGCTCATGGACTTCCGGTACTCCGGCCTGGAGCCGCCCCTGGTGCGGGTGGTGCAGCCGGCGGGGTCGGCTGAGGAGCGCATGCGCGAACTGAAGCGCCAGCGGCCCAGTCTGGGCACGCCCGACCGGTTCTTCTTCTTCGTCTGGCCGCGTAGCGTGGATGCCTTCGTGGAGTTCGGCCTGTGGCAGCGGGTGTGCGACCGGGTGGAGGCGACCAACCACCCCGGCCTCGGCGCCAGCCTGAAGGAAGCCGTCGAGGTGCTGCGGCAGTTGGAGCGCGACGAGAAGGTGCAGGCCATTCAGGGCCCGCGCTACCGCACGCTCTGGCAGCGCAAGGAAAGCTGAGGACGGGCGGCGGATGGCCGCTATGCTCATAGCGCTGGCAGATGCAGCGACCGCCATGGCGCTGCAACAAGCGCTGGCCGGCCTGGGCCACCCTGTCGTGGTCGCCGTCACCACCGAATCAGCCGTGCGCTCTGCCCAGGGTGTTACCTTTCACCTCGTGATCACCGATGACCGGTTGCCGCCGGTGGCCGGCCGTTCCCTACTGGGCTGGTTGCGGTTGCAACCGCAGCACGCGCGGGTGCAGGCTCTGGTGCTGTCGAGGCTTGGCGGAGACGCCGAGGGGCCGGATACGCACTATCTACCGCGCCCCATCCAACTGGATGTTCTCCTGGCCGCCGCAACCAAGGCGCTGACCGCCGGCGATGGCGGGCACGATCCGCTGCATCCGGTGCGGCTGGATACTGAGGCGCTGGTCCTTTCGGGACCGGTGGGTCGGCGCCGCCTCACCCTCACGGAGTTGCGGCTGTTGCGGCTGCTGGCCGGGGTGCGGCAACCGGCGCCGGTGGCGGCGCTGCGCTCGCTGTTGGCCGCCACGTCGGGCCAGAATGCCGTGCGGGTGCACTTCACGCACCTGCGGCGCAAGCTGGTGGCCGTGGCCGGCGACCAGGCCCCTCGGATTGTGGCGGAGGGTGGTGGCTACGTACTGCAGCCGGCCGAGCGGGACGTGGTCTAAGAACACACCGTAGGCATCGACCTACCTCGCCGCCACAGTTCGCGTTTTGCCGATCTGCCAAGTCACTCATCACACACGTGGTTGGAGTGTCACTTCGTTTGGCAAATCTCCTTGAGAGCGGCGTATCATTCGAGCGACCAGTGGGGTGGCATGAACGAGTTTGGAGCCCCGTGATGCACTACGTCATTACGAACGCCGACGCCCGAACGGTAGACCAGATGATCCGCGAAATGGCGGACCAGTTCGGGGAGGAAAGCCTGCCACGGCCGGAGAGCCACGTCTGGGACACCCACAGCGCGGAACGGGATCTGGCGATGCGGAACCTTTACACCGAGCGGCTTTTGGATCGCAGGAAGTCCCTCAGCGAATGGGAGTTGCGAGGAAAGCAGACCAAGGCAAGTGTGTCAGAGGTTGCCATGGCGCCCGTGGGGCAACGTTCCGAGTTGGACTTAGTGATGCCCGCAGCGCCTTCGGCCAAGGAGCAAGCGTTGGAACTCCAGCAATCGCGGCCAGTACTGCCAGATGTCGGCGTACAGAAGAAGCCGTGTTGGGAGCGTACGGATGAACTTGGGGCAGCAATTGGGTTCGGTCTGACCGTGACCTTTCTCGCCGTACCGCTCATTGGCTTTGGCGTCTACCAGGGGGTTGCTGAACACAACGTCGGCGCATTCTGGTTCGGACTGGTGTTGTTCCTAGCGATCATGACGTATTACGGCTGGACAGCAGCGCACTGACTACGCCACGCGACCCCTGGCCCCCCGACGCAAAGCCGGAGGACTGGGTGTTCACCTCTCCCAACGGTGGGCCCATGCGCAGCTCCAGCATCACCAAGTGGACGAAGAAGCTCATGGAGGAAGCAGGCCTAGGCCATGCGCAACGGAAGGCGCTGCGCTCCAGCCATGGCACGCTGCTCGCTGCGTCAGGGAAGGTGTCGGTGAAGGAAGCAGCCGACCGGCTGGGGCATGACCCTGTGGTGCTGATGCGCCGCTACTGGGGAAAGCTCACCGACCGGGAGCGGGCCGTGGCCGACGCGTTTCCGGAGGTGCTGGGTTACAAAGCGGTAACAAACACCGGCATAAACGAGGCGAGCTAGGCGTGAGAAGTGGTGCCCCCAGGGGAAATCGAATCCCCGTTCTCACCTTGAAAGGGTGGCGTCCTGGGCCTCTAGACGATGGGGGCGGGCATCGCGATCTTAGCATGCGCTACGAAGGGGGAACAAGGCAGCCGTGATGGTACCAAGAACTCAGTCTTCGTTATGCGAACCCGCGAAGGCTGAGCACGTGCTGATGGTACGCATGGCGCAGTATGACGGTGCAGCGGCCGGCTTGGGGCGGGTGCGGCCATGATCCGTTCGTTCCGGTACAGCCGGCGGCTCCGGGCCACGGTGGAGAACCCGTATGTCCAGTCGGCGTTCCACGCGGCCGGCGGCTTTGGCGTGGGGCTGTTTGTGGCGCCGGTGGTGGCGCGGGAGCTGGCGATTGGTCTGGGCGTCCTGCTCCTGGCGGCGGCGGTCATCGGCCACTACATTGCCGTGTGGAGCGACCCGGTGATCAACCCTCCCGACCGTTAGGTGCGCTGCTCGTGCCGAGGGTCGTCGGCGTCGTAGCGGCGGCGGGGTGGCTGCGGGCGGGGCGCCGGGCGGGCAGGCGGACGGTCGAGGATGAGGCGGGTACGGTGCACGCTCAGGGGGGGCGCTTCGAACCCCAGGGCGCGGGCCACCTGCTCCGGCCGTCCGGCGGCGTTGGTGTCGTTTTGCAGGCGCATGCCGAGGGTGAGTGCCCCGGCCGGAGGCGTGGTGTCTTTGGCCAGCCACAGGTCGGCGATCTGGGGCCGCAGGTCGTACTGACGCAGTTCGCTGTCACGGGTGAGTTCCCATGGCAAGGTCGTCTTTGCCAGGAGCAGCCGGGTGGCGCGCTCCACCTCTTCCACGGTCTGGCCGGTCTCGACCGTCACCAGGTACTCGGCGAAGCGCACCAGCGACTGGACGGACGGCGCCTCTTCCGGCACCTGCGCCACCTCCACCACCGTGAACCCCGGCACCAGTTTGGCGGCCAGCCGTTGCAGCGCCTGCTCGGGCCGCAAGGTCTCGTCCAGATACACGTCCATCACCTCGGCGTCCGACGTGACGCCCACGGGCAGGGGGGCGGCCACCGACAGCCGGGGATGCGGGTGGAAGCCCTGGCTCATGGCCAGAGGCAGGTGGGCGCGCCGGAACGCCCGCTCCCAGAACCGCATGACGTCGAGGTGGGTGATGTATTTGACCGCGTCGCCGCGGTGGTAGGTGATGCGTAGACGTTGTGGCAAGGGTTGGTTGTCTCCGTAATGGTGCCCTGTACCGGGGCAAGTAGCGGTGTTGCAGTGCGCCGTTCGTGGCGGCGGTTGAGGATGGATCCCGTCACGTCGTATCCCACCCGCCCACCCTCGTCTGGTCCAGTTGGGGGACACCCCCAAGCCCCCGGCAAAGAGGGCTGTCGCCC
>Ga0082335_1001535_pt1 | contig 48084 bp, 42 predicted proteins | sample Subgrocontami58m_FD_72375 | JGI IMG/M metagenome (GOLD analysis project Ga0082335, IMG submission 72375) | Subsurface groundwater microbial communities from S. Glens Falls, New York, USA - GMW37 contaminated, 5.8 m (SPADES assembly) (version 2) ... | reverse complement strand
CAGCCGCCGAAAGTTCCCATCGTTTCGGTGTAGAATTAGATATCGTTTTTTGCGTTCCAAGCTCACTTTCACCACCCATTATTGTTATGGTGAAAGTGTCAACTAGTTTTCGTGAAAGACAGCTTACGAATGATATTCGAACGGTTTAAAAGCCTGAGCAAACCCCGGTTCCACTAATGGATTTGATTCGTCGCAGACGGCAAAAAATGACATCCTCCCCGAGCTAAAGCCCGGGGTATCCCCGCAGGGGCAAGTTGAACAGCATTTGGGTCATGAAGCAATTTCGCGCGGCGAAATTGCTGCATGCAGCAAGTCGCACGGCGACTTGCTTCATGTTGCCGGCCAACGGTTGGAAGCGATGATTTTTCCGGAAATCATCGCATCGCTCAGAAGCCGGGGTATGACCCAAAGCGGAAATCAGACGTACGCATCGTCCACGTAACACTAACGCCAAGAACCGTCCGAAGGCAAAGATTGGATACGGAGGCGCGTTGTGCTTACCTTCAGTGAGAGCGCCTGTTTTCGCTTTTTCCTCACTTGATTGTTTTCGTTTTTTTTTCTTTTTCCGCTTAGGGGAGTCCCGTTTCCTTCCTTTTTTACCACTTGGTTGTTTTTTTTCTTTTTTTCTTCTCTAGACCTTGTTACGTCGTTTTCTTCCCTTGGCCGCTTCGCTTTGTTTCCTTTCTTCTTCCGTTTAAGATGTTTTGGGTTTTCCTGATTTTTTTCAACGGCGCCCGCAATCCACAAACCCTAAAAAACCACGCATTCCAACAATCTACATATACGTCAATAAGGTGATTCGTCCATGAGCCACGTCAAAAACCCCCAATTGGCAGCCCAAGGCTTGCAGAAACTGGACTGGGCGCAGCGCAACATGCCGGTTTTGGCTGAAATCCGTAAACGCTTCGAAAAAGAACAACCCTTCGCCAGCCAAAACATTGCCTGTTGCCTCCACGTCACGAAAGAAACCGGCATCTTGGTCCTTGCCCTCAAAGCCGGCGGCGCCACCGTGACGCTTTGCGGCTCCAACCCATTGAGCACGCAGGACGACGTCGCGGCCGCGCTAGCGCAAAGCGGCATCTCCGTGTACGCATGGCGCGGCATCGGCAAAGAAGATTACTACAAGGCCGTCAACTCGGCTTTAGACATCAAGCCGACCGTAGTCATTGACGACGGCGCCGACTTGATCAATACCCTACACCAAAGCCGCCGCGAACTGCTGCCGAACATCATCGGCGGCCAGGAAGAGACCACCACCGGCGTCATCCGCCTGCGCGCCATGGCCGCGGACGGCAAACTTGAATTTCCCGTCATCGCCGTCAACGACACGCCCACCAAACACTACTTCGACAACTACTACGGCACCAGCCAAGGGACCCTCGACGCCATCATGCGCACGACGAACGCCCTAATCGCGGGCAAACACTTCGTCATCGCAGGCTACGGCTGGTGCGGCAAAGGCATGGCCGTCCGGGCGCACGGGATGGGTGCCAAAGTGACCATCACCGAAATCGATCCCGTCAAGGCCCTCGCGGCCCACATGGATGGCTTCACCGTCGCCCCCATGGATGCAGCCGCCCAATACGGCGACTTCTTCGTCACCTTGACGGGCGACAAGGACGTCTTGACGGAAAAACATTTTTCCAAGATGAAAGACGGCGCGATTTTGGCCAATTCAGGACACTTCGACTGCGAGATCGACGTCGCCGGACTTGAAAAAACGGCGAAATCCAAACAGACGCTGCGCGACAATTTGGACGAATACACCTTGTCCAACGGCCGCCGGATTTTCCTCATCGGCGAAGGACGCCTCGCCAACTTGGCCGCGGCGGAAGGCCACTCATCCGAAATCATGGACCTGTCATTTTCCGACCAAGCCTTGGCCGCCGAATACCTCCTGAAAAAAGGCAAGAGCCTGAAACCCGGCGTGCACCTCCTGCCCGACGAGTTGGACCAGTACGTCGCCCAGACCAAACTCGACACGCAAGGCGTCAAGATCGACGTACTCACGGCCGAACAGGAACACTACCTCAAAAGCTGGCAGCACGGCACGTAAGGGAAAACCATGACGCAAGGAAAAAACACAAACAAAAGAAGGGGACGAAAAAACGAAGTCAGAAAGTACGCGTACCTGAAGGCCCAAGAAAATTGGACAGAAACCAAGGAATTATTCGAATTCTGAAGTTACCCGACCAATTCCACGCTCAACTCAAAACGCGCCGGCGCTTCACCCGCATTGACGAACATCACACCGGTGCCGCACCGGAACCGCGGGAACCCAGGTTCCCCCAGTTTCACGTTCCTCCAGACCCCTCCTGAATTTTAACGCAATCAATTCAACCCGTCAATTCCACGCTCAACTCAAAACGCGCCGGCGCTTCACCCGCGTTGACGAACATCACGCCCGTACCCACCGATGCGTTGACGGCCTCGGAAAAGCCCGACGTGTCTTCGAACGCCTGCAAATAAGCAAAACGCCTGGCCGCAAACTCCGACGGCGGCAACGATTTGGCTTGCTCAAACACGCTGGAATTCGGCAACACGAAAACATCCAAGCGGCCCGACACGTTGGACAACGTCAACAGAACAGGGACCGTCTGGTCAAAGCCGTACCCCGGGTCGTTGACGTACACGAACGAATAGAAGTTGCGGTCCAACGCATACGACGCGCTCCGCCGCAAGCTCACCGCCGAATAAGCGAACACGCACGCCTCTTGGCCGCAATGCACGCCCACGCCCGCGTGGCTGTACAACTTGTCCACGTCGATGATGTTGCTGCGATGGCCCGGACTTGCCATCCAACCGTCCACAACCGTCTCCGCATCCGGCGCCGTGCCGTTGAACGACACCTGCGCCAAATTCTCATTCGCGATGAAATGCACCAAACCTTCGGCGTTCAACCGGTCGTGCACGTTGCTTCCCTGGGAACCGGTGTGGGCGAACCGTCCAGACTCGACCAGTTCCTCCGCGTATTTGCGCGCCGCCGACGCCGACCGCTCACTCCACGCCAACGCGTCAAGGCCGTTTTCCGCCCGCACCGCATTGACGCGGTCCAACACGGCCAACTCCAAAAAGCCCAACTCCCCGGTTGAAGGAGGAGTGATGGACGGCTTGGAAAACGGCGGCAACGTGGGCTGCGGCAAGGCCGACCCGAACCCACCCGGACCGGAACCGGAAGGACCGCCGGCGTTGGAATCCACCAGGCACTCTTGCGGAAAGTCCAACACCCGCCCGTCCCCACACACGTACTTGTACTGGGTTTGGACGCAGCCGGCCAGCACGAATGACACCACAAAGGCCGTCAACAGCAACAAACGCGGCAGTCCTGAAAACCCCATAGCAGCCATTGAGCCATCCACCCGATAAAAACCAGATGCACATCCGAAATAAAACGTTTTAATAGGCACGCAACGTACCGCTTAGCTATGGGCGAAGAACCCGTGAAACCAAACGCGTAAAAACAACATTAAACCAAAAAGCAGTATAACATTAAACTGCCGACCGCCTCAAAAAAAAAGGAGGATTACGAATCATGCCCGCACCCCACGAAATCGCCTTAGACCGCATGCAAAAACAAGTCGAAAGATTGCACGGCCAGATTCGCACGGAAGAAGAAATTCCGAAGAACGTGCGGGGACTGCTCGGGTCATCACTAGGGCTAATCAAGGGCTTCTTCAAATCGGTTCGCGGCGCTTTTTCCGACCACGTCGAAAAACAAGTCGAAAAAGCACGACAAGAAGAAAAAGAAAAGTTCCAAAAAGCCATCCGAGGCATCCACGAAGCATATGGCACCGAAATCGAAACCATCAAACAAAATCTGAGATCAGAACACCAATCCGTATTGGTCTCAAAAAACACGGCCATTGAAACCGCCCAACAGAAGCTTCAGGATGAGTTGGACCGCAGTGGACAATTGCGACAAGAACTGACTGGACAACAAAACTATTCCGAACGCCTGCAAAATGCCATGCAAGCCCAACAAGTACGACACGCAGAAACCTTGCAAGCCCGGGACACTCAAATCCGAGGCAAAACCGAAATCGCCCAACAACGGTTTGACGAGTTAAATTCGGAAAAAATAAAACGAAAAGAAGCCGAACGAAACCTGCACCAGGAACAAAAAGCCCATGAACGGACGAAAGATGAGCACGGCCAAACCCAAACGCAATTAACCGGGGCCAACGGACGGGTGGGACAACTTGAAGAACAAATCCGCCAGGGTCCGAACATGGAAACCCACGCCGCCACCTTATTGAAAGAAAACTACGGAGTGGAACGGATTGACAACCTCCGGGTGCCGTTCGGAAACAAGATGGTGAAAGCCACCAGCGCTCAAGACGTGTGGGCCGCCATCCATACCCGGAAAATTACCGGACAAAAGACCGGGTTCCTCGACGTATTCAGCCTGCCGAACGGCCAGGACAAAGAAGTGTTAGCCGCATTGGCGCACAACGGTGGCCACTCACCCATTTTAAAGATTGGCGGCGAAGTCATCCACGTCGACGACTTGACGCCCGCTGTGGCCAAAAAAGTGCGGGGTCTGCTGATGGACGAACTGAAAACCGGCAAAAAACTCGACGCGGCAACGGTATACAACCGGGACATCCACCCCGACGAAGTCCACATCAAACCCGCTTACAAGCGGTGGGGGACTTGGCTGGCCGCCGGAGCCGCGGTAGCAGCCGTCATGAGCGGCGCCTCGTTATTCAAGAATTTTGTATCCAAATCACAAGCACCCAAAACGCCGCCGGAAGTCATCCGCTCGATCACCGACATCAAGGATTCCGAATTATTCACCGAGGCCCAAAAAGCCATAAAGCCAAGCCGGCCCGACGCGGGAGTAGACGACGTCGCCATCACGGCTACGCTGATGCGCCACGAACTGGAAAACCTCCAACAAGCCATACAAAAAGATCGTAGCCGTAGCCGGATCGTGGACCTGAAACAATTGGCCCTCGACATCCATGGACGAATGGCAAGCGTACGCGAAAAAGCGGTGGAAAACGGACAAATCAGTTACACGAGCGCGCCGGGAAAAAGCGGGCCGCAAGCCATGACGACCGACACGTTGAGAAAAATCATCTATCCAGGCATGCAGTTACCGCGAGAGAAATGGCAAAAAATGGACGCCACCTACCAACGCCACATGCGGCCCACGTGGAGCGTCTTCAAAGGATTCGGACGCGTGAAACGCTAAAAAAACAGATAAAAAAAAAGTCACGGATTCCGCGTTCCGGCGTAATCGGATTATCCAAATCAGCGGAAAACATACCCGTTTGACCGGGCTCTGTTGGAAAAGCAAAAAAAAACCTGAAAATGCGATGGCAAGAAAAACCGCAAACAAAGGAAAAAACGAAAATGAAACCGTCTTGCCCTCCTGTCGCTGCAACCGTGCCGCGTCTTTTTTTTTGTCTTCAACCAACATCCTTTTTTTCCATTTTCTTTACGGTTAGACTTCCAACAAAGCCGCTTGACCGATTGGATTTAGTGATCCCAATCCAACGAAATACCCTTCGCGCCGGTCAAATAACGATGCGCTTCCAAACCGGCTTTCGCGCCTTCTCCGGCGGAAATGACGGTCTGCTTGTACGGGATGATGGTACAATCACCCGCCGCGAATAGGCCCGCAACGTTCGTGTTGCAACGCATGTCGTTGACGACTTCTTTTTTCTCGTTGAATTGCAAGCCCAGTCCGTCCAGCATGGAAATGTCCATGATGAACCCGATTTCCAAAAACATGCCGGAAATCGGTAAATCCCGCTTAGCCTTGGTGGTGACGTCTTCCACGACGACGGAGCGGACGAACTTGTCGCCTTTGACTTCCACACACACCGAATTGTACACGATCTCAATATTCGCCGAATTCTTAAGTTTGTCCACCGTCACCGCGTCAGCCGTGAACTTGTCCCGCCGGTGGACCAGATAGACTTTCTTGGCGATGTGCGACATCTCAAGCGCTCCTTCAATGGCACTGTTGCCGCCACCGACGACCACGACGTCTTTTTGGTTGAACAGCGGCCCGTCGCACGTCACGCACGTCGAAATGCCCTTGCCGAAATAATTATCCTCGCCGGGAATGCCCAACGTGCGCGGCACTTTGCCGAACGCTAGGATCAAAACCTTGCACGTCAGCTTCTGGCCGTCCTTGAGGTTCACGCGGAAACCCGGATTTAATTTTTCGACTTTGCCGACTTTGCCCATGATCAAATTGGCTCCAAAATGCGCGGCCTGCTTCAAAAACAATTGCATCAGCATGGCGCCATGCATGGCGTCCACGCCCGGGTAATTTTCGATGTTCGACGTCAAATTCGTCTGGCCGCCCACGTCGATGCTGATCACACCGGTTTTGAGCTTTTTACGCGTCGTATAGATGGCAGCGGTCAACCCGGCAGCTCCCGCGCCCATGATCAAAATGTCGTAATCAAACGCCGTGCCTGCCATGGCCGCATTGGGCGACATCACCGTGCGTTCGTGTGCCTTTGCCGGCGCAGGGGCCCCGGTAGCTCCGGGCGAAGAAACAAAAACCGTTGCCATCGCAGGCGTTGTAGGAGTGTCCGTCATGTGTAAAAACCTCTAAAGCTCTAAATGCAAGTTGGGAAACGAATCCGTAAGCGCCGACAGCAGACAGAAACAACACGCCCTTCTGGCTTGAATCCGATAGCCACGATTGTGCCAAAAAACGTATTTATTCCTACGGGTTGCCACGTCGCTTTCCCCGGCAACCAAAACAACCCCCGGACTAGGCCGCAAAGGCCACCGCTGCCGCCATGGCTAAACCCATGCCCAACAGCTGGCGGGACGTGAGCTTTTCGCCCAGCAAGAAGAAGGACAACACCGCCACGACGACGGCGGACAAAGCCAACAAGGCCGTGACCACGGACGCGCTGCCTTTTTGCAACGCTAGGAAGACCAGGCCCACGGCGAGGGCCGATGCGACAATCCAGCCGGCGGCCAACACCAACAACTCCGTCGGCGGTTTGAGTTGCCAGACGACGAAAGCGGCCAACACCAATAGCGCGACGACCACCACCGGCAGAACGGACCAAAGCGAGTCCACGGCGTACCTCAATTCGTCGGCCTTGACCGCGACCAGCTTCAACAAGACGTTGGCCACCCCAAGCAGCACGACGGCCGCCAACGCCAATACCATCCAGTTTTCAGCCATAACCAAAATACACCAAACAACGGCCGCAAAAAACCGCAGGAAAATAAAAGGATTCGAAACCATTTAAACGTTGCAAAAGCCGGAAAAAAAGCTTGGCAAAAAAATCAAATTACTCGTCTGCCCTTTCTTCAGAGCCAGCCGCGCCGCTTCATCAAAAACGCCATCGTCAACGACAAAATGCCTGCCGTCACGATTACGGCCGGATAGCCCAACGGGTGGTCCAATTCCGGCATGAAACGGAAATTCATGCCGTACAGGCTGAACAAAATGTTGGGAATCATCAAGATCAAAGTCAGTGCCGTGAGCTTCTTCATGATGTTGGTCAGTTCTTCCAACCGTTTGTTGAGCTGGTTCGAGTTCTTGATTTCGATCTCGCCCCGCAAGTCGCGCAATTCCTGCACGTGGTTGCGGCAGCGGTCCAGCAAATGCCGCGAGCGCGCCAACAACAAGTCGTAATCGTACGAGATGTATTGCGTGACGAACATCGGCACTTTGCGGTCTTCCAGCGTGTACAGCAAGTTCACGAAATCCTCCACCTTGACGGCCACCTTGCGCAAGTCAATCGTGGTGGACTCGATGCCGGGCAAGTCCTGCGCCCCCGAATACGAGTCAATCTGGGCGTTGATCTTCTCAAAATGCTTCAAATAGCTTTTCAACACTTCCTGCAAGGCCAACAACGCAAGCGCCGTGCTTTCGCCGTATTGCTTTTTGACTTCCTGCTTGAACAAACTGAAATCCCGCTGCGTAATCTGCTTTTCCGAGTACAGGATGCTTTTTTTCTTGGACAAAATCAGCAAATTGTTCGGCGCGGCCGAGTAATCCTTCAAACTCAGAAGCGTGTAATCCTCGTACTGCTCGAAGAACAACACGTCCAAACCCAAAAGCGCCTGCAAGTCATCCTGCACCCCGATTTCGCGCGCCTGGGCCAAAAACTCGTCAAAATTGCTGTAAATGCCGATCATGATGCACAAACCCGATGATACAACGCCATTACCGACTCCGGCCCCCCACCATCAAACAAGGCAATGGCGACCGAAACGCCGACCGAAAAAAGTCCCAAGCGGACTTGCAAAAGAATCCGAAAACAATCCAACCGTTAAAAGCATATAAAGATGCCGCCGGGTGCAAGAAAAATCGATCGAAAGAAACAAACACCTCGCAAAAAAAAACCGATGCTGCCCCCGCTTCGCCACCACCACCACCCCCCCCCAAAAAAAAAGCCTTAATTACCCCGAAAACCATTAGGGCACCATGGAAACCCCTGACCGTCCCAAACCCAGATACGCCTTCTTTTTCGTCGCAATCCTGTTGGTAGGAATGCTTTCCGCGGCCGACATCTCCATCACGTTCGAAAAAGAATACGAGAAAAAGCATTATACGGTAATGGATTTTTTCGTCCTCGAAAATAACGAACAGGGTTACGCAACCGTACCGCTGAACTCAGACGACACCCTCCAAACCTTACGGGGAGCCGGGACGGGATGGTCAAAGTTTCCCAAGATAGTAACGTTGGCTAAGACCAAAGCATCAACGGGACGAGTCTTTATCCAAATCCGAACCCAAAAAGATCAGACCTGGTTTCAAAGCAGACCCACCCGTTTGAGCGCCCTGACGTTTCCAACTGATTTTGACCCCTCCAATGCCGGGTTCGCACTGTTTCGCATGCCTGAACGGTCCGTACCCGTTCCTCCTAACACGGCCCTGAATGTGTATCCGGCCATAGGTTGGGCGTTCACCTACCATCCTCCGGTTAAAGTCATCGCCGGCGTGCAGCCCCACATATACGACACGTCCGCATTCGAAGCGTTGGCTACTGCCGTGAAACTTAGCGGCCAAAAACCACCCCAACAAGTCGTGACGGAATCCATCGGGAGCGTGCGCAACAATTTGGACCGTTCGCTGCCCAAAAACGTATTTTATATCAACGCAAAGGAAAGCATCCAAAACCTATTGGATGGAGAATCTGAAGAAGTCATCTGGAAGGCCCACGGAGAAAACAACCGCGCGGTTCCCAACGGGGACTACTCGCTAATCATAAGCATGTACCACCAAGACAATCGAGATCCGCCTCAGTGGGATCCGAAAACGGACCGATTCCTCAGCCAACCGGTTCACGTTGCCGGGAACGCCAAACAAGTGGGACAATACTTGATTAGGAAAGGCGAAAGATTCCAATTCCAAGATTACCAGTTCACCCTCACGGACACCGGCGCCAAGGCCAGCGTGCGGGTCGAACAAATCGAGCCGTTGCCCCAGGGTACGCATGCAGTGGACGTGTCCAATCACCCTACCATCGAACTGGGAGTCAGCATCGTCGATTACGGCAGGACCTATCCAGATCTCGAGAGCGCCCAATCGCTCAAAATACGGTTCCGCATCGACGCATTCTCAGAGCAAAAGATTCCGGCCTCCTTGACGTCTGACCGCACGCTCCAAGAATTCTTCAAAAAAGAATACAAAAATTATGCCATCCTAACCGCAGTGCAAACCGATATTTTGCCCAACCGTGCAGCACCGGAGTATGCCACCCCCACGACGGAATCCAGGGATAAAACGACGACTTCCAAACCAAAGCAAGACAAAGAAAAAACTGATACGGAAAAAGACGTCGAGGTAAAAATCTACACCCGCGCCGAATCCGCTCAGAAAACGACGGGAGACCAAAACGACGTGTTCGTGCGCCTGGTAGAGAAAACCAAGAAAGTCGGCGTGCGGTTCTACGTCAACATCGACCTGCAAAAACAAGGACAACGGCCCACTCGGGTTCTGACCAACGCGGTCATCGGAACTGGAAAAACGCAGACGATTCCCGTGCTTTCAAGACCCAACCCGGGCACATACACGATCAGCGTCCGCGTCAGTCCGGACACCAGCGTTTCAACGCCGGTTGAAACGACCCGGACCATTCAGGTAACGAAGGCCACCACCACGACCCCGTCAGCGCCGGTTAGCCCACCGCAAGGAAGCCAAGCCGCATTGCGAGCCGCCTGCGCCGGAGAACCGTTCGACTACCTGGTCACCAAAGTATACACCGCGGAATCGTACCGCAGCAGCGGCGACCCCATCAACTACCAAATCACGCCGGCCGTACAAAAAGGCACGTGCAAATCCAAATGCGCCAGCGGGGAAATCGAAGCGGTCAACTCGCAAGGCAAATGCACTGGCGGCATATGCTGCAGCCCGGGACGGACACAGAATCTTGAATACAAACTCCAACGGAACAACGTGGAGCCGAATCAAGTCGGTTACTGCAACAGTAAACCGGCACAAAATTCCAAAAACCTTTGCGAAAATCAGGACGGAAAATCCAACCCGTACTGCATCTGGGAGGAAAAGAAAAACTGCGTGCCCAGCCAAGCGGGTTACCGACTCATCCAATCCGAAATACAACGGTGGATGGGGGATAATGGCATTGCAAGAAAAACGCCGGGAACCGACGGAGTCGCCGACGCCATATTCGACACCAGCATCCAACTCGCAGCGCAGAACCACTGCGACGATTTGAACGGTTACCCCGAATCATGTCCCGGGAACCGAAATTTCGCGCAAACGATTGGATACTACAATCTGGCAGGCGCACAAAAAAGCGTCGCCGTGGCGTTCAATCCTATCGCCATCTGCGAAGTCAAGATCACGGGCCGCTGTTCAAGCAAAGTGGTCGGGCCATTCGAGTTGCCGGAGCCCATAAAGTAGGCGGGTGCGTTTAGACGCCTAAGGCCCACATCTCGAGCGTTTCGTACGGCACGAATCCGCATAACGCCTTTTTGGTCTTCAAATTGTAGAAGGCGGGAACAGCAAGGCGGCCGCCGCAAGCGGGCCTGAGTTGTTCGGCGAATTCGTGCATCTTTTTTTGGTTTTCTTCGTTGTGCCAGACTTCGAGTTGTACGACGGTCAGCTTGGTCTCATGCATGAGGCGGTCGATTAAGGGATGCATTTTTTCGCACCAAGGGCATTCGCGGCCGAAGAAGTTGTACAAGTGGGGTTCTTCGGGCATCAATCATCACGGAAGCGATATCAGCGTGCTTAGTGGAGCCCAGTGGGCGCCGTCATTTGGAGGAATCTGAGAGATTAGGGGCATGGACACGTCAAGACGTTCCACTAAGCGCATCAATTTCTTAAACGATTTGGAGGCGGCAACGATTCCAGTTTCGGAAGCGGCAACCCATTGACCCGCGTACTTTTCGCATTCCTTACCGTGACCCGCGAGCCATTCATGCGCTTTGTAACCGTCGACTTTAGGCGTCATAAGGAGCATTTACGTCACGGAGACTAAAAACGTTCGGTAAAAGAACGGTTAAAAGGCCAAAGCCCATCGAAAATGAAAAACAAAGAACCGTAGCAAATGGGAACTCAGGCTTTTGCTTTCGGCTTGCTAAGCATCCTGTTCTGCTGCGCACTCCAGACGGCATTGGGCGTCTTTTTGAGCCATTCTACGTATTTCCGGATGAACTCGCGCCGCTGGCGGATGTTTTCCTCCTTGTCCGCATTCAGTTCAGCCAAGTCAACGTGGGGTAGGTCCGTCATTTCAAGTCCCTCAATTTCTCGGATACATTGAGTTGGACGGCATGCCGTTTTAACGTTTCGACATCCAGATGCTCCTTAAAAAGTAGCCACAAATACAAAGCATCTTCCAGGTCTTTTTCCGAACCGAGAAAAAGCTTGTATGCGATTTGCAACTCTAGAGTCGAGATGAATAAAGAACGTCCATTAAGGATGACTTCGACTCGGTTGTCCAACGTATAGCGATCTAAGTCGCGTTTGGGAAACTTGACTTCCATGTTGGGAATGAAGGATCCAGAGTAAGCAAACCGTAGCGCGGTGTCGTTTGACAGGTATTCAGCGAATGCCTCGGAGGCGTTTGCGGCGTTGATGCACTCAAAATCGGCGGAAAGACGGTTCCAAAGTTCCGTGAACTTTTCTTGGGAAGTTCGCTCAATAAAAAGGTCGACGTCTTCCGTTTCCCGGCTCCTGCCAAAAAGAATGGGAACGTAGCCGGAAATCACGACATACCGGATCCCGCAAGCGTCGAGGGCATCGACAAATTTTCGGACGAACACGTCTAACTCGGAGAGTTCACGGTCAAAACGGATTCGACCTTTTTCAAACGTGAATTCCATGACGCAAGCGTGATGATAGGGTGAAATAAAGCTTGCGAATCAGACGACCCTAAACTTATACCCGTACGCAATCGCGCCTTCGGGGGAGTCTTCGCAGATCTTGCGGAAGACCATCTCGACTGACGCTCCTTCCGTTACGACGTCAGGTTTGGAATCCACGATTTGCGTCAACAACGTGGCCTTGTTGTCCAACTCGACGATTGCAAGGAAGTACGGCGTCTGGTGCTCGAAACCCGAAGGCGCCACGAACACCTGCGAATACGAGACGATTTTTCCCGTTTCCGGCATCTTGGCATCCGATAGCTTGCCCTTGCGGCGGCAAACCGGGCAGACTTTGCGCTGGGGGAAGTAGTATTTGCCGCACGTTTCGCAGTGCGTGCCGAGCAGGTTGTAGCGCTCGGGGATGTTGCGCCACATCAAAGGAAGTGCTTCTTTCATTTCAAAACCTCAAATCTTAATGCCGCAAAGCCCTTGAAACAAAAAAAAAACCAAAAGACGCATTGCAATTGCAAAACATTTTTTCTTTATTGTTTTTTCCTCACTATTTTGTATCCATCGTTTCCATTTTTTGCTTAAGATTCAAAACCCTCTTTTGAACGCATGCACGACGACGGTGGCGCCGGAGCCACCCGGGACCGCGGGGCTACCGCCCCCCAGTCCTACGTTACCCCTGCCCCCCGCAATAAGTGCGCGCATCAAAATCCTCTCTTAAATGCATGGACCACGACGGTAGCACCTGAACCGCCTACGTTGTGGCTTAAACCGATTTCCGGGTTCTTCAACTGGACCGCAGCCGGTGCCGTGCCCTGCAACTGGCGGACGACGTCAATGGCTTCGCGCACGCCCGACGCCCCGACGGGGTGGCCCACGGCTTTGAGGCCGCCGGAGAGGTTGGTCGGAATGACGCCACCCAAATCGGCGTGGCCTTCTTCGACAAAGCGGCCGCCGGTGCCTTTCTTGCAAAAACCCAAGTCCTCCAACGCCATGATTTGGGCGATGGAAAAACAATCGTGGCACTCCAACACGTCCACGTCTTTCGGCGTGATCTTGGCCTGCTCGTAAGCTTCTTTGGCCGCGACTTCCGTGGCGTGCAAACCTGTGAGCGTGCGGCGTTCATGAAGCGCCAGCGTGTCGGAGGCCTGGGCCGAAGCGGCGATTTCCACCGGCTTGTCCGTATACTCTTTCGCCTTATCCGATGCGCACAAGACCATGGCCGCGGCGCCGTCGGTCAGCGGAGAGCAATCGAGAAGCTTTAAAGGCGATGCGATGTAGCCGGACTTCATGACGTCCGCAACGGTAATGGCTTTCCGGAATTGGGCATAGGGGTTGTGCACGGCATGCCCGTGGTTCTTCACGGCACACAAAGCCATCTGCTCTTCCGTGGTGCCAAAATCGTGCATGTGGCGGCGGGCCATCAAAGCATAAATCGCGGGAAAGGTCGCGCCGTTGAACAGTTCGGATTCCTGATCGCCTGCACCGGCAAGCGCGACGGCGGCATCCTCCGTGGACACGTCCGTCATCTTCTCCATGCCGCCAACCGCGACAACGTCGTACATTCCGGAGGCGACGGCCATGTAGCCTAAGCGCAGGGCCACGCCACCGGAGGCACACGCCGCTTCGGTGCGGTAAGCGGCGATAGGGTTCATGCCCATCTGGTCGGCCATCAAAGCTCCGATGTGCTCCTGCCCGATGAAGCGCCCGGAGGCCATGCAGCCGCCGAACAGGGCTTGGACATCCTTGCCCTCGACGTTGGCATTCTTGATGGCTTTGACACCCGCTTCGGTCACTAAGTCACGCAAGCTTTGGGACCAGTGCTCGCCAAATGTGGTTTGGCCGACTCCGATGACGGAAACTTTCCTCATGAAAACATCACGGTTTATTGATGGAGTCCTTGTTCTTAAGTAAGAAATGCAAAACGGCAAGTCCGACTGCCAAACCAGCGGCAGAAATCAGGTATGCCATCATCAAAGAAGATTCTACGAACGCCTCGGGAGGCAATCCTCCGGCCATTTCGAGGCTATCACGGAAGAAGCGCGTCATCAGTTGCACGTTTTGCGCATGCGAAAAGATGGAGCCGACCAACAGGGCCAGTTCCAGACCCAACGTCACGCTGAAAAGGGAAACGAGCCACTGCGTCTTGCGATAAAACGCATATGCCAACGATAGCCACAGCAAAAACAAAACGAATGCGACCCCCTGCGTGGGAACGACCACTCCGAAATAAGCTCCCAAAGACGAGGGGCCGAACAAACTTGCCCCATACAACAATAGGCTTGAAATCGACAAAACCAAACCCAGCGTCATCCACCAAACCATAACCATCACATACTCTTGAGCTTGCGGCGGTGCTTGACATATACCGCGTAATCGATGTATTCTTTTTGGGCCACCAAGCCTTGGACTGTGGCTACCGGGTTGTGCTTGCTGATTTCAGAAGTGACGGTGATGTCGAACCCATCGGAACCGGCACCCGAACCGTACGACACGCACAACACGCGATCGCCGCTTTTCGCCACGTCGAGGACGGCGGCAAGTCCAATCATGGACGCGCCGGAGTACGTGTTGCCAATCAGGGGCGTAATCAGGCCGGTCTGAATCTGCTCTTTAGAGAATCCTAAGATGCCGCCGACGCGCAAAGGGAACTTGCCGTTGGGCTGGTGGAACACGACGTGCGCGTAATCGGCGGCCTTCGTTCCGGCAATTTCCATGGTTTTTTTCGCGCAGGAAATTACGTGCTTGAAATACGCGGGGTCGCCGGTAAAGCGGCCGGCGTGCATTGGGAATTCCTCGTGCGATCGGCGCCAGAAATCCGGCGTATCCGTGGTGAAGGAGTACGTGTGGTTGATTTCGGCGATGACTTTTTCGCGGCCAATCAAAAACGCGGCGCCACCGGAAGCCGCGGAAAACTCCAAAGCGTCGCCAGGGCGTCCTTGCGCCGTGTCCGCGCCAACGGCCAGGCCCACGTCAATCATGTTGCTTTTGACCAAGCCCATGCACGTCTGGATGGCAGCGGTGCCAGCCTTGCAGGCGAATTCATAGTCAGCGGCCATCAAATCCGGGCCTGCCATCAACGCATCGGCTACGATGGTCGCGGTGGGTTTGACGGCGTAGGGCTTGCTTTCGGACCCGATGTAAATGGCGCCGATTTTCTGCGGATTGATTCCGGCCATCTTCACGGCGCGCCGCGATGCTTCGACGGCAATGGTGGCGGAGTCTTCATCCAGGCCCCCTACTGCCTTCTCTTTCACGCCCAAACCGGCGGCGACGTGCTCGCCGTCCTTGCCCCACACCCGCGCGATTTCAGTAGTCTTAATACGGTAGTGGGGAATGGAGACGCCATAGCCGATGATACCCGTTTTGCTCATGAAAAAAACAATCCTTTTTTTTTAACTTAACCAGCCGATTCGAGTAAACGCGAGACTGAACCTCAAAACACGCGCTTACAACCTTACAACTACAGCCATTGCAAACCGAGTTAAAAAACAAAACAACCTACGACAATCGTCTAACACCAATCCGTCGAAAACCGAACCTTTTTCAACGTTTTGTCGCACAAGAACCCTTTATGCTGTCCAAAGAGTTTAAGACCAAAAACCCGACGCAACGGTTGGACGAAATCGCCGCCGAATGCAACCTCACGCCGGACGAAAAGGCCCTTTTCGCGAAATACGGCAGCCTGGATGAAGGAACGGCGAATCGCATGATTGAAAACGTCGCCACCACCTACGCGCTCCCAATGGGCATTGCCACAAATTTCAAAATCAACGGCCGCGACCGGCTCATCCCCATGGTGCTGGAAGAGCCCTCCGTGGTCGCCGGCGCCTCGTTTGCTGCCAAATTGGCCTTGCCGTCCGGATTCACCGCCACCAGCACCGAACCCATCATGATCGGTCAAATCCAAATCGTCCAAGTTCCAGACATGAAAAAAGCCGTTGCAGCCATTGACAGCCAAAAAACCACTTTGAGCGAAAAAGCCAACGCCAAAGACGCCATGCTAGTCTCGCGCGGCGGCGGCGTCACCGACATTCAATGCCGCATCCTGAAAACCGGACGAGGCGACATGCTCATCGTCCACCTCCATGTCAACACCCAGGACGCCATGGGGGCGAACGCCGTTAACACCATGTGCGAAACCATCAGCTCGGACTTGGAAGCCCTCACCGGCGGACACGCGCGCCTGCGCATCTTGACGAACTTAGCCATCCACCGCACCGCCACTGCTACAACGATATGGACCAAGGAAGCTTTGGCCGAAAGCACCAAAAACACGCTGAGCGGCGAACAAGTCGTCGAAGCGGTCTTAGACGCGTACGAATTCGCCAAAAACGACCCCTTCAGGGCATGCACCAACAACAAAGGCATCATGAACGGCATCGATGCGGTCGTTATGGCGACGGGAAACGACTGGCGCGCCATGGAAGCCGGGGCGCATGCTTACGCGGTAAAAAACGGACAATACACCAGCCTCACGACCTACTCCAAGACCAAAGACGGCCACCTACAAGGCGAAATCACCCTCCCCGTCGCCGTGGGATTGGTCGGCGGCGCCACGCGCACGCACCCCTTGGCCAAAATTGCCTTGAAGATTATGGACGTCAAATCCGCCCGCGATTTGGGTGAAGTCTTGGCCGCCGTGGGGCTTGCGCAGAACTTTGCCGCCATGCGCGCGCTCTCCACTGAAGGAATTTCGCGCGGCCACCTTAAGCTCCACGCCAAGAACATCGCCGTCATGGCCGGCGCCACAGGCGACCAGATTGACCGCATCGCGGCCCAGATGGCGGAAGAAAAGAACGTCAACGCGGCGCGGGCGAAGGAACTGCTCGGTAAATAGCACGGCGGACGCTCTTTTCAAAAACTTGACAAGTCCCAGCCAACGGCGTGGGCCTATAACGTCGCCTTGAACTGCTGGCGCGCCTCTTCGGACACTTTGAAGTACTCTTCCAGCTTGTAGCCCAGCAAGTTAGCCACGGCCACGTCGGGAATCGACTGGATGCGGGTGTTGTACAGGTTCACCGAGTTGTTGTAGAACTCGCGCCGGTCGGCAATCTCGTTCTCCAGGCCGGAAATGCGGTTCTGCAATTGCTGGAAGCTCTCCACGGCACGCAGTTGGGGATAGTTTTCGGCCACGGCGAACAGGGTCTTGAGAGCACCGGAAGCCATCCCGTCAGCTGCCGCCTTTTCCGGCACGGTCTTGGCGTTCAGAAATGCCGTGCGCGCCTGGGTGACGGATTCCAGCACCTTCGTCTCGTGCGCCATGTAGGCCTTGACGCACGCAAGCAGGTTGGGCAGCTCACTGTAACGCTGCATCAGCAAGACGTCGATGTTCGACCAAGACTTGCGGATGTCGTTTTTGAGCGTCACCAGGCCGTTGTAAACCAGCACGAAAAACGCCGTGACGGCCAGTAGCACGATGACCACGGCGGACATTAGAACCGATACAAAATCCAAGGCCATTTGCTAAAACCTCCAACGAATCAAAACAACTTCCATTGCGACAGAAGCAAGGCAAGACTGCCACCGCCCAATACCATCCCGCCCAAGATTCCGAGCCACACGTGCCAATTCAAACCATCGAGGACGCTTTTTTCCGACTTGTCCGAAATGAAGAAGAAGCCCGACTTGCCTTTGGAAATCAGGACGTTCCGATAACCCTCGACAAAAGCGGCAGACTCCACGCGTGGATTGACCCCAGCTTCACCCGTGACGAACGCCAAATCACCCGGTGCGAGGTGGTACTCAAAATAGCGCATTTTTTTGTTGGAAAGCCAGCCCTTGAAATGGATGTTTTTCGCCTCGAGGATGGCCTGGACCCGTTCGGGGGGCGCTTGGGTTCCGGATTGCTTGAAATCAGGGGGCAGGTCCACCTCGGCACCCGTGGAATCCACCAGGACTTCACCCGTATCATCCTTGACGTAAAACAACCGGGAATCCTTACCGGAATCAATCGTGACCCACGAACTGTTCTTGCCGGTTTCTTCGTATTCCTCCACCGAATAGCGGTAGTAAACGCAAGGCGAACCCGTGAAAGGCGCCTCAAGCAAGCCCTGGAAGGACGCCACCACGGAGCCGCTGACCTCCACGGGCCCCATGGCAATTGAGCGGACCTTGGACGTCGGCGTGTTCTCGATGCGCTGCTTGAGGCGCAGTTTTTGAAAACCATACCCGAAAAGCACAAGCCCGATTAGGAATCCAAAAACAAGTACGATGGTCGGGTCATTGGATGGCATGAATGAAATAGGCCGGCGGGATTTAAAGCGAACGGCAAAAACCAGAGTCAACAGCAGTCTGTACACCGCCCAAACAAGGATTAAAGACGCCGCTCGTAATCGCTTGTTAACATGAAACTCTACATCGTCCGCCACGGAACCGCGGGGAGAAGCGACTCCCCCCAGTTTCACGTTCCTCCGGCCCCCCCTCCCAATTGAGGTTTCCCTATGAAACTCTACATCATCCGTCATTGCCAAACCGACGGCAACGCCGCGTTTCGGCTGCAAGGCCAAGGCTTCCCAGGCATCCTCACGCCCCGCGGGCAAAAGCAGTTAGCCGCCTTGAAGCGCTTCTTTTCGCACGAACGCATCCAAACCATTTACTCAAGCCCATTGCATCGGGCCATGCAAACCGCCACCGGAATTGGCCAACGTACGCCCGTTGTCCGGGACGAATTGAAGGAAATCGATTTCGGCACCATCGAAGGCCACTCCCACGAGGAAGCAAAGCTTGGCGAACCCGACTTGTTTGACGAAATCTTCGACGACCCGCAAAAGCGTTTTCCAGGCGGCGAGAGCCTCCAAGACGTCCAAAACCGCCTCCGACCCCTCGTCAAACAACTCCAAAGCCAAAAAGGCAACCCCACGGTCGTCATCGTGGGCCACAACATCCTCAACCGCGTCCTCCTGGCGACCTTGCTGGGCTTGCCCCTCGAATATTGCCGCATGTTCAAGCTGAAAAACGCCTCCATTGCCGAAGTAGATGCGAACCCGAAACACCGCCGGCTCTACCTGCTGCACAATGGCTTTGCGAGCATCGGCAAGGAAAAGAAAAATCCAAGGAAAAAATAAAGGAATTAAATATAAAAATAATATTCCTAAAAGAATAATCGGTTTTGGGAAGTTCACGCAAAAAAAAGTAGGCGTAAAATCAATCCAAACTCGGACCGTTCTTGGCTAACTGGACGGGCCAGGATTCAAAACCCCGGTTTTCAAGCGTTTCCTGGATCTTGGCCACGTCTTCGTTGCGGCAGAGCACGATGAGCGCGCCGCCTTCCCCGCCCGCGCCGATGAGTTTGCCCCCCAGCGCACCGGCAATCTTGGCGGTTTGGATGGCCTCGTCGATGCCCGCCGTGCTGACGGACTGCAGCAAGGCATGATTTTCGTCCAACGCCGCGCCCAAGGCTTGCGCATCGGCATCCGGCCGGCAAAGCGACTGGATCTTGGCCACCACCGCATCAAACGGCGCCGCAATGGCATTGCGCTCGACGTCCGTCAGCTCCACGGGTTTTTTAAAAATGCCATGGGCTTTTGCAAAAACCTCGATTTGGGCGGCCGTCGTGGCCTTGGGCGCGCCCCGGTCGGACGACACCAACAATAAAACCGTGCCGTTGGGCAACTGTAAGTCCACGGGGTCAAAAACCGGCTTGACAGTGCCGTTTTCAAACACGCGCCAAAACAATTGCGCCTGGTTGCTTAACACGGCCGCCACGTCGCCGCCCGAACTTTTGCCGCCGTGGTACGCGTTGTCGCCCACGAATCCCGCATCGTACAATTCCTGCCGATCCGGCACGTGACTAAAGTAAGTGTAAAGGGCGAGTGCCAAGGCAACTGGAATGGAAGCGGAACTCCCGGTGCCTTTCGGCGCGTCGGAAAATACCAATCGGGCGTGAACCGAGGGAATCGCTTCGCGCAATTGCTGGCAAACGAATGCGGCCACGTCCAAAACCGGGAAATAGACGTCGTCGCCTTTTTTTCCGACGCCTTCAAGCCACGCAGAGCCCAAGTCGCCTGAAAAACGAAGAAAACCGTCATCCGAAGGCTGGAGGGTCACTACGTTGCGACGGCCTCCGATTTCCACCGGCGCCATCAGGGCCTTTCCGCCGTACACGACGCTGTGCTCGCCGCAGATGTGCAGCTTGTTGGGCGCGGATGCGCGAATCACAACCATAAAAACAACTCGGGAACAGATGCAATGCAACAATGCTTAGTCGAGCCGCTTAAAAGTGTTTCAGACGGGGTCTTTTTCGAATGATTCTGGCGTGGGATTTTGACGGGGTATTGGTCGACACGTTGCACGAGTGCCACCAAAGCTACAACGGCGCCTTAAAAGAATTGGGCTTAGCGGGTTTAACAGCCGAACAATTCTCGTTCGAACGCAAAACCGCGGTGCAAGCCACCGACTTTTTCGCCCAATACTTCCTGCGGCAAACCGGGGACACGCATTACACGCCGGAAAAAACTGAAAGCTCTTTCGAACACCACAAAAACCAGGTGCTGGCTTTGCGCGACGCCTACCACCGCCACCGCGAAAAACATTTGGAAGCGGATTTTCCGAATAACCCAATTTACCCCGGCATCGTACCCGTCTTGGAAAAATTAAGGAGAAAAGGACAACGCATGGCCGTCGTTTCCGCGCGCGACGACCGAAGCCTCAAAAAATACCTGAAAGCCAAACAACTCGACGGTTACTTCGGCCAGGTCGTAGGCTCTACGGCCTTTTTCGCTAAAAGCCACCAGCTCAAGCCGTTGCAAGTCGATTCCTTGAAAGAAAAAGACATTTTCTTCATCGACGACATGCCGTCCGTATTGTTTTCCCTCCAAAAACACGCGCGGTTGTTCTACGCCGATTGGGGCTACGGCAAATTGGACGAATACCGGGCCGTGCAAAAAACGGGAAAGGACAAAACTTCGCGTTCCGACGTTGCCGTCACCGTGTTAAAAAAGCCGGCCGACATACTCGACTACATATCCGTTGAAAAAACGAGGTAATGCGTCTTGAGAGCCACTGTGGAAGCGTCACCGAACATCGCCATCGTCAAGTACTGGGGAAAGCGCGACGAAAAACTCATCTTGCCCACGCACGCGTCGCTTTCGTTCACCATGGACGAGACGCTAAAGACCCGCACCACCGTCGTGTTTTCCCCGAAGTTCAAACAAGACGAACTCTGGCTCAACGGACAGAAAATGGATTTATTGGACAAGGAAACGCGCGAGCGCGTCGTCCAACTCGACTTGGTCCGAGAAAAAGCGGGCATGAAACAAAAAGCCAAAATCGCGTCCATCAACGGATTTCCCACCGCCGCCGGATTTGCCTCGTCTGCCGCGGGTTTGGCCGCATTGGCGTGCGCCGCGTCACGCGCCGCGGGTCTTAAATTAAGTCCGAAAGAATTGTCGATTTTGGCCCGCCGCGGCTCAGGGTCAGCCTGCCGCTCGGTCTTAGGCGGATGCGTCGAGTGGACCGTGGGAAAAAAAATAGACGGAACCGATTCGTACGCCGAACAAGTCGCACCGGCATCGCACTGGCCGCAATTGCGCAACGTCATCGCCGTGGTCGACGCCCAGGCGAAAAAAGTTTCGTCCCGCGCCGGCATGAAGCAGACCATTGCTACCAGCGTGCTGTACCCGGCCCGCGTCGCATCCATCCCGAAACTCATGCAGGACATGAAAGCCGCGGTGTTGGCCAAAGATTTTTCGAAATTCGGAGAACTGACCATGCGCGATTCGAGCAACATGCACGCCGTCATGCTTGACACCTGGCCGCCGATTACGTACCTCAACGACCACTCCAAGGAAATCATGTACGCGGTGCACGAGTACAACCAATCCGCCGGACAAATCAAAGCGGCGTACACGTTTGACGCCGGGCCCAACGCCCACGTCTACACCCCCGACGACCAAGTGGCAAGCGTCAAGAAGATGCTTCAAGAAATCGATGGCGTCAACCGGATCATCGTCTGCAAAATAGGCTCCGGCCCGCAATACCTTAAAGCTGGCCACTTGTTGGAAGAAGACGGCACAATCAATCAGCACGAATAGGTGGAGGGCAAAGGCATCGTGCCGGCATAAGGAAAAAAAAGGAAAAACACAGGGAGCACACGGAAAACAAAAAAGAAAGCAAAGAAAAACAAGAAGAAACAAAAAAAAAGTTGAAGAAAAATAAGAACAAGCCAAAAAAAAAAGAAGGCCAAAGCACGAAATGGTCAACGCCATCCTGGAAAAAAACGCCACCCCGACGGCCATCCGTACATCCGCACCCGGCCGCGTGGGCCTCATCGGCGGCTACAGCATCCTCGAGCGAGGCAACACCAGCTACTCGTTTACCGTCGACGCCCGCGTCTATGCACACGTCACGCCGGCGGACACCATCCGAATCAGGTCCAAACAATTCGGCGTGGACACGGCTGCCGCGTGGAAAAAAAACGGAAAACCGACTACGACCGCCACCCTTGCGGCCATGGGGAAAAAAAACGACAAAGACGCAACCACATCCCACTCCGCATCGGGCCGCTTCAACCAGGAATATAAAGACCCAGCCGGCGGTCAACTCATCCTTGAAACCGACGCGCCCGCCGCGGCGTTTGCAAAAGCGTCCATCCAGACCGTCTTGGAATACCTTGAATCCAGGAAAATCAAGATCAATCCCTTCGTGTTGGAGACGCAAAGCGACGCCGCGTTCACGCAAGGCGGCGGCAAATCGGGCCTAGGCTCGTCTGCGGCGGCAACCGTTGCCATGGTCTACGGATTGTTATTGCACCACGGCGTGTCCGATTTGAAGATGGCGCACCACTGCGCCCAAGTCGCCCACAGCCGGGCCCAGGGCAAAGTCGGCTCGGGCTACGACGTCGCCGCATCCATTTTCGGTTCACAAGAATACCAGCGCTACAGCCCGGCGTTGGTCGAACAATTCCCGAAAAGCGCGGAAAAGTCATGGGACTACTTCATCCGGCCGCTGCGCGTCGCTCCGTGTTTTTACATGGCTTTGGCGACGTTTCCAAAAGAAAGCACGTCCACCGTATCCATGACCCAACTCACCGGCGCCTGGAAGAAAGCACACCCCAAAGCATACGCCGACTTGATGCAGGAACTGGATGACGCCAACGTGGACGCCATCGCGTACCTCGAACAGTTGCACACGGAAAAAACCGAGGAAAATTTCGAGTTGTTCAAGCAATTCATCGATTGCGGCCGCGCATTGACCCGAAAACTCGGCGAAGCAAGCGGCGCGCCCATCGAACCTCTCGACGTCACCGCGTTGATTGACCAGAGCTTGGAAAACGGCGCGTTCGTGTGCAAAACGCCGGGCGCCGGAGGCAAAGACAATCTGGTCGCGTTGTGCCTGTCCGAAAAAGACGCCGCCAGGGTCAAAAAGTTATGGAAGAAAAAAGGAATCGAGCCGCTGGACGTCAAAATCCAGAATGAGGGCGTGCGAATCGAAAACGCTTTGTTGAAAGTCTAGCGGAAAAGAAAAAAAAACGACGTCTGGCGGGACACGAAAAACAAAAAAGACAATGCAATCCACGAAGCAAAAAAAAAGAAAAACAGAAAAAAAATCGATGAAAAAAGCAAAGCGCGAGACGTAAAATAAAAAAAGAGGCAAAACCAAAAAAAGAAAAAGGGCGCAAGGTGACGCACGTTCAAACAGTTAGGGTAAAACGCTAACGGCGGCACGGGGCAACACGCAAGCAACGGCGGGGGCAAAACGCTTGCAGCGGCAAAAGGCAAAATGGTCTTGTTTCCGTTGTTTTTTCTTTGCGTTCTCCACGGTTTCCGTTGTTTTTTGCCTCACCGGATTAGCGCTGTTTGCGGTTTGTCCGACTTTTCCAACAGAGCCAGTCGAAAACAGCGTATAAAAAAGGCCGGACGGCGTAAAGGTTTCAAGATGCTTCAAACTGAAAAGCGCAAGGGCGAGCACGTCGACATCGTGTTGAACCAACCGGTTGAGACGCACGTGTCCAACGGCTTTGACAAAATCCGCTTCGAACACTACGCCTTGCCCGAACTGGACTACGACGCCATCTCGCTCAAGACCACGTTTTTGGGCCATTTCTTGCAGGCGCCGTTGATGGTCACCGGCATGACCGGCGGCTATCCGGACGCCGAAAAAATCAACACACAAATCGCCGACGCCTGCGCCGCGGAAGGAATCGTCTTTGCAGTAGGGTCGCAACGCGCCATGCTTGAACACCCTCACCTATCCAGCACCTACGCCGTCAAGAAACCCAAAACCGAATTGTTTTTGTGCGGCAACATCGGTGCCTTCCAACTCAAACGCTACTCCCCAAAACAAATCCAAAAAGGCCTCCTTGATACCATCCAAGCCGATGCGCTCTGCGTCCATTTGAACCCGTTGCAAGAAGCCGTGCAACCCGAAGGCGACAAGGACTGGTCCGGCGTCTTGCAGAAAATCGGCGAACTGTGCGACGCATTGAGCGTACCGGTCATCGCCAAGGAAGTCGGCGCAGGCATCAACGCCACCGTGGCCAAAGAACTGGAAAAAGCCGGTTGCAAGGCGATTGACGTATCTGGCGTGGGCGGCACGTCATGGAGCGCGGTGGAACACTACCGCCACGGACACTCCGGCGACGTGTTCTGGGACTTTGGCATCCCCACGGCCGACGCCCTTGGCCAATGCGCCAAAGCCGTGAAAGTGCCGCTGATCGCGTCCGGAGGCATCCGCAACGGACTGGAAGTGGCTAAAGCCATCCGCCTCGGCGCAAGCTTGGGCGGAGCGGCGTCGCCGTTCATCAAGGCGCAACAAACCACCGGCACGCCTGCGGTCCGCCAACTCATCCAAAAATTCAAGCACGAAATCCGCACGGCCATGCTGTTGACGCGTTCGAAAGATTTGGCGGCGTTGAGAAAAGCCAAGTTGTTGGAATAAAAAAACCAACGCACAGACGGGCCGATACCCGCGGTTTCGGTTGATTTTTTATCTACCAAAGCTTTAAGTGCCACAAGGCGGCAAAGTGTTTTTGAGAAAGATGCACGCCAAAGCAACTGCTGCATATCAAGGAATAGACCCACAGTGGTCAGGCATCATGCTAGGTGGCCTCATCGGAGGCGCATTTGGCGGGTTATTGGGCGCCACGACGGGTGCACTGATTGGCGTCATCATCCTAACGGACAAGTGAAGTTACATTGGTTGAAATCACGATTCCTTTAGCCGTCGGCATCGGCATCATTACCTTGCGGGCGATCAAACGGCAATTGGAACACAGGCAAAAAGTACTGGACGAACTCCAAGACCACGCCGTGGAAGACGTCACAGCCGGGGTAGCCATTGCTATTGGAATCAACACAATCGCCTACGCAGCGTTCAACGTGGAGTTATTCGGACTGGAAAAGTCAGACCTCAACCTACTTTTACTGATTTCAGGGGCATTGTTCATACTGCAAGGGCTCAAACACGTCAAGCGGAATATCTTGAGTAGACCATTGGAAGCCAGCTAAAAAGACAACGCGGCCGCCGCCTTCACCGCCTGCAACGGCTCGTTGAACTGCGGCACGCCGTGGCGGTTGAGGTACTGCATGGATTCGCGGCTGTACTTGCCGCCCAAAAACACGGCGAGGACAGGCTTTTTGGGAAACTTTTTCTTGGCGCCTACCAGCAAGCGGGCGTTTGCCATGGGTTCCGTCATGGTCTGCAACGTCTGCGCCACGATCACGCCGGAAACGGACGGTTCTTTCAACAATACGTCCAGAGCCGCGCCATAGCGTTCCGTCGTGGCGTCGCCGATGAGGTCCAGCGGGTTGCGGTGCGACCACGTGGAAGGCAATTTCTTGGTCCGGTCCAGTTTTTTCAACACGGATCCGCTCAACGGCACCAACGTGACGCCGAAGCGGTCCGCGTAATCCGACAACAATACCCCCACTCCGCCGGCATTGGTCACCACGGCCCACGCGTTGCGGCACGGTGAACAGGCGGACAAGGCCGAACTGATGGAGAACAAGTCGGATAAGGTGTCGGCGGAACGCGCACCGGTTTGCCGCAATACGCCTTCAAACACCGCCGAAGAAGACGCCAACGACGCGGTGTGCGTGGAAGCGGCGAGCTTTCCGGCCTTGGACTTGCCACCGTGCAGCACCACCACGGGTTTGTTCTTCTTCGCAGCGTACTGCAAGGCCTTGACGAATCCGGGGCCGTCCTGCACGCCTTCGGCATACACGGAAATCACGCGGGTCTGCACGTCGTCGACAAAGTGGCGGATGAGTTCCGGAAAACCCACGTCCGCCATGTTGCCGACCGACACGATGGCCGAAAACGCGTAGTCTTCCTCCAACGCCCAGTCAATGACCGAATCGGCCAACGCCCCGGATTGCGACAAAAACGCGATTTTTCCAGGACGCGGCGTAGTCAGTCCGAACGACGCGTTCAGTCGCGAGGACGGTCGGATGAGACCCAACGTGTTGGGGCCCAGGATGCGCATGCCGCCTTTTTTGGCCGCGGCCACAATGCTTTGCTGCAAATCGGATTGGCCAGATTCGGAAAAACCCGCGGAAATCAAAATACAGGCCTTGACGCCTTTTTGCACGCACTGGCGCACGACGTCCAGGACGGCTGCCGCGGGTACGGATACGACGGCCAAGTCCACAAGGCCCGGAATGTCCAAAACGGACGGATAACAACGCGCACCCAATATTTTTTTCGCCTGAGGATTGACCGCGTACACTTTGCCGCCAAAGGGCTTGGCAGACGCCGCATAAAACACGCCGCCACTCAAAAGGTTCTTGAGCACGCCGTGGCCGACTTTGGAAGGCTCGCGACTGGCACCGATGACGGCCACGGAACGCGGTTGGAAAAAAGCGGAGAGGCCAGTGGCCGCCAGATGGGAAAGCGGGAATGTTCGGCGTGAAAACGATTTTTGAGCGGCAGGTTTATGCGTCATTCTTGCATCACAATCCTCGGATCCACGATTACGGCTTTTTTTCCATCGGCCATGACGGGATTGAAGTCCAACGATTCAATCGGTTCTTTCTGCATGAGTTTCGAGGTCTTGAGCAGCACGTCCAACACGGGTTTTGTCGCCGCCTTTTTACCCCGGAAGCCGCCGTTCTGGAAAAAAACACGGGCCTTGGTTTCTAAAAGCAACGCGTGGGCATCGCGTTTTCCTAAGGGGCACACCCGTACGGCGCTTTCCTGCAGCAATTCCGTCAGCACGCCGCCGAGGCCGAATAACAAGGCCGGGCCAAACACAGGATCACGCAAAGCGCCCACCATCAATTCGGCGCCGTGGGCCTGTTCTTGCAGGACGAACGCGTCCAACTCGAAATGCCGCGACTTGTACGCCAAACGATCAAACGCGTGGGACAACTCGTCCAAGTCACGGATGCCCAACTGGACCAAGCCTTTTTCCGTCTTGTGGGATTGTTGGCGCGAAGAGGCCTTCAGAACGAGGGGAAAAAACATCCGGCCCGAAGCGGCGGCCTCCAGGACGTCGGCCTTGCGTTCGCACAAGACCGTTTTCGGGTAAGGCAGGCGGTAGCAGTCCAACAGCTTGAGCGAGTCGCGCACGTCCAACAACATCCAAGAAAGAACGAAAACGGGGGATTTAAAGCAATACGCGCGCACGGGAATAAACCGGAAAAAAAGGAAAAAAAAAATAAAAACGCCTCCGCAAAACAATTGCCAAAAGAATGCGTCCGCCACGGAAGCAACGTCTTAAAAGCATTCGGCGCCTCGATTGTGCAGATGAAGATCACTTTCCTTGGAGCGGCCCAGCAAGTGGGCCAAAGCGCGTTTTTAGTCGAAGACTCGGTCAATTTGATGCTGGATTGCGGCATGAAAGTGCACGACGCCAACCAATCCGAACTGCCGCATTTGGAGAAAATCAGGGCCGACGCCTTGATTTTGTCCCACGCCCATTTGGACCACTCCGGCGCTGCGCCGGCCTTGTACAAAAACCACGCCATACCCGCGTTTGCCACGTTTCCCACCATGCCGTTGGTTTCCTTGTTGTGGGAAGACTCCGAAAAAATCGCGATTTTGAACAAGACCGCGCTTCCCTACGGACGAAAAGACGTCCAACGCTTGACGCAACACGCCATGCCCATGACGTACGACGCGCACTACCAATTCTATGAAGGCACCAAATTCTCGTTCATCGACGCCGGCCACATCCTCGGCTCGGCCCAAGTCCTGATTGAAAACAAGAAAACCTTGCTTTACACCGGCGACTTCAAGACGGAACCCACGCGCCTGCACGCCGGAGCCAAAGCCCCGGAAGTACCCGTAGATGCCATGATCATGGAATCCACGTACGCCGGCAAGGAACACACGCCGCGAAAGGTTTTGGAGAAAAAGTTCTGCGAAAACGTCCAGGACGCCGTAGACCACGACTTGACGGTGCTCGTACCGGCCTTTGCCGTCGGACGGGCGCAAGAAATGCTGATGGTCCTGCAATCCGGCGGCATCAACGCCGACGTGTCCATGGATGGAATGGCCAAAACCGTCACCGGCATCATGATGGACTATCCTTCGTACGTGCGCAACCCAAAAGCCCTCAAAGCCGCTGTCAACGACTGCCGGTTCATCGAGACGCACGAACAACGAAGAGCCGCGGCCCGAAAACCCGGCGTCATCATCAGCACCTCCGGCATGATGGACGGCGGGCCCATCCTATCGTACTTGAAAGCCGTCAACCACCACGGCAAAGGCACCGTTTTTCTGACCGGATACCAAGGCGAAGGCTCAAACGGCGAAGCGCTCTTGAAAGGCGACAAGATCCGCTTCACCGGCTACGCTGAGAAAGTCAGCATCCCGGTCCGACAATTCGACTTTTCCGGCCACTCCTCCGGCTCCGAACTCCTGGCCTACGTCAAGGAAGTCGGACCGCAATACGTCTACTGCGTCCACGGCGACGACGAAGCCTGCCGCTTGTTGGCGCAGCAACTCAAAGAAGAAGGCTTTGACGCCAGTGCGCCAAAAGCCGGCGACAGTGCCATCATTGGATAAGCCCGGAAAAATACGGGGCGAAAAACCATCAGGCAAAGCGCCGTAAACCCTTTGACGCGATGCAAGAAAAAGTGTCTTAGCCCAGCATCGTAAGTTCTTTTCTGAATTTTTCCAAAATTTTCGCGCTGATGCGGAAATCCCGCCGCACCATGTCGTCCACTGCGCTAAGCACTTGCATCTGATTGACACGCTTCCGTTTCAGAAGAAGGATGAGGACACCCAGGGTGCCGACCGGCGTCAAACCCAGACGGTTAGCCGCACTTCGAGCCGGCGATTCATCGATGCATACGGTTTGAATGCGCTGCTCCAAAGCCAACGCCAAAACGGAAGCCTCACCGGAATCCAAAAAAGGCAAATCCAGGTGTTTTTTCACCTTCTTGACGGCAATCGCCCCGCGTTTGACCGCCGAATCGATGACACGAGCATCCGGCTCCTTTTTTTCAAGGCCCCGCGTGACGGTTTCCTCGTAAACAGCCGGCGGAATCAGCAGCGGCGAATCAAACGCATCCAAAAGCCAATCCAACTTCTTCGACTTGGCAAACGTGATGAGGACCGAAGAATCCGCTACAACGGGGACGCTAAGCACGCAAGTCCTCCTCCAAATCGGCCTCGCTATAATGCAATGAAACACCACGGCGCGCCAACTCCGCATTCATCTCCCGAAGAGACAAACCCGCGATATCCGCGGCTTTCGCCGTCGTGGCCCGCCCGTCGACGTATTCTTCGATCGCCTTTTCCAACAACGCCTTGGACAAGCCTTTCTCCAAGACATAGCGGAATACGAAGCTGGAATCCGTCGCCGGCAAAAATCGTCTGACTTTCTCCAACCGCGCCAACTGGGACTCCTCCAACCGCAACGACACCGTTTTCATCAAAAACCACCAAATAATACGATGCAATAACTGGTATTAAAACGTTGGTTCCGGGTAATGGAGCATTGGCAAACGGAAAGTGAAAACGTCGACGAAGCGCAATGGACAGTGCCATTTATTTCCGACGAAAACGTAATGGATGCGTTATGCGCATCCTCATGCTCAACTTGTTTTTCCCCCCTTACCAAGGCGGCACGGAAAAACACGTCTACGAAGTCGCCAAACGTCTGGCTAAGAAAAACGATGTCACCGTGCTGACGGCCCGCCTACCGGGAACGAAAAAAGAAGAAATCGTGGACGGCATCCGCGTCGTCCGAAGCCGTGCGTGGGTGCTTAAAGACTTGCCAGGGCCGCTTCCGCCGCCCATTCCCGTCATGCCCGAACACGCCGCCGACATCCAACGCCTCCTGCCCGACCACGACGTCTTGCACGCCCACAACCGGTTCTTTTATGGCCTGGATTTGGTCCATTGGGCCAAGAAATTCAAAAAACCGCTTTACTTGACCCTCCACAACGCCCGTCCAGAAGGCATCGACTTTCCTACCGATTTTTGGGGCCAGGCCTACGACGACACCATCGGCTCGGCCATCATGAAATCCTGCACCGGCATCCTCGGCGTCAGCCAAAACACCCTCGACGTCACCTTACCCAAGAAATACAAGGGCCAAACGGCCGTAGCGTACAACGGCGTGGACACCCGCATCTTCCGCCCGCAAAAAAACGCCGTCAAGTCCCAACTCGGCATCTTAAAAATGGTCTTGTGCGTAGCCCGCTTCGTGCCCCAAAAAGGACTTGAATACCTCATCGACGCCATGAACCTTGTAAAAGATGCGGATTTGGTGCTTATCGGTCGTGGGCCGTTGGAGAAAAAACTCAAACAACACGCCAAAAAACGCGGCCTCCAAAAACGCGTCCACTTCCTGACGCAGAAAATCCCGGAAGCCCAACTCGCCCAATACTATGCCGCCGCCGACGTGTTTTCTTTACCGTCATTGTGGGAGCCGTTCGGCATGGTGGCCTGCGAAGCCATGGCCTCAAGCATTCCGGTGGTGGCCTCACGCATCGGGGGCCTTCCGGAAATCATTGACGACGCCAAAGACGGCTTTTTGGTGCCACCGAAAAACCCCGCCGCATTGGCTGAAAAAATCCGATTCCTCCTTGACCACCCGGCGCGCTCCAAGAAAATGGGACAAAACGGCCGCCTCCACGTCATGAAAAAATTCACGTGGGAGAAAACGGCGGAGGCGTACGCGGAAATGTACGAAAAAGCATAGGTACCAACCGAAAAGTATTTATTCTAATTCATAATCAATAATGATAATGAAAAATACTAAAATAATCGACATTATTCGGCAAGCGGGCCAATCGGCATTCCGAACCCAGGAATACGTCGCCTTGACCCAAAATCCGAACTATGCGCACGTGCAACTTCACCGCCTCCACCAAAAAGACATAATACAAATAGTACGGCGCGGCTGGTGGGCATTTCCCGACGCCATGCCGGAAGCCGTGGCCTGCGAAATGTCGGCACCGGCGTATCTGTCATTTCACACGGCGCTCCACCTCCACGGACTCACCACGCAGCCCTACCGAAAAATCCAGCTGGCCGTGGCCCGGAACGCGAAAAAATACGCGGCGTTGGCAACGCCCGTGCAAGAATACCGCGTCGCAAAAAACCAATTCAGGGACTATGAAAAAAAGGACGGATTATTGATAGCCAAACCCGAAAAAGCATTGGCTGACGCCCTGAACGTTCCTAGAAGCTGCCCGGAATTCATCATCACCGAGGTCCTGCACCAAATCGAACCCGAAAAAATCCGGCCCTACCTAGCGACCACGGCCGCGCAAAAGCGCCTCGAGAGGTTGACGAACCATGCTTGACCGAAAAGAATTGAACCGCTTCGGACCTCCTGGCTTCAGTTTGGGGCAAAAAGAAAAAGACTACGTCCAACACTGGCTTCTGGCTTATTTGTCCCGTTCCGGCTTCGCCGGCTTCTTCAAAGGCGGCACCTGCCTCCAAAAAGCGTTCAGCCTGCCCCGCTATTCGGAAGACCTTGATTTTACGATTCCAAACGAAAAACCCGACGCCCTCGACACACCCGGCATTTCGGCATTCTTGGCATCTGCAGGATTTGGCGCGTCCAATTGGAAATCGTCCGAAAGCCCGATATCCAAGACACTGACGTTGCGGTACCAAGGGCCGCTATACATCGGCAAACCCGTCAGCGAAGGCACCGTGCGAATTGAAATGAGCCTGCGCGAAAAAACGGTGCTGGAACCATCCGTAATAACCATCCAACCTCCCTATCCCGACCTATTGGCGTATCCGCTCAAAACCATGGATTTGACCGAAATCGCAGCCGAAAAAATCCGCGCCATCCTCACGCGCGAATCCGCCCGCGACCTTTTCGATTTGTACTTTCTTTTCCGACGCGACGCAGTGCCCGACGTCACGCTCATCAACGCCAAATTGAAATACTACGAAATGGCCTACGACGCCGAACAACTCACCGGACGAATCAACCAACTCTCCAAAATCTGGAAGGCCGAAATCTCCGCGCTTTCGCCCAATCCCCTGGAGTATGCCGAAACCGCCCGGTTCGTCCTTGAAAAAGCACCCAGGTGAAGCCAAAAAGACAAATTCTTGCTGCCACCCAAAGACCCCTCCGCATTGGCTGAAAAAATCCGATTCCTACTCGATAACCCCAGAACCGCCAAGAAAATGGGTACCGCCGGCCGCCTCCACGTGATGAAGAAATTCACGTGGGACCAAACGGCGCAAGCGTACGAATCAATCTATCAGCACGCAACAAAATAGGACCACGACGCAGCCGAGAAAAAAATACACCGGATTGCGAATCAAGCAATGCGTTCAGTGCAGCAGACCATGCCGGACTTGCATTGCGCATCTGCACTGCCCGATAAGACTGGAATCGACGAGCGGCACCGGTTCGAAAGCCAGCACAACCCCCGTCCGGACATACACGACGCATCCAAATCCAGCGTAGCCAGATTCGGTTTGGAGTCAGCCGCCGCTTTCGAGTCGGATTCCAACCCGTAACAGAGCCCGTCGGCTTGTTTGGTGACTTTTTCAACCGAGGAATACTCGAACGTCGGAAGATCAGGGCCCACAGGCAACGGTTGCGGAACGATGATTTCCTTCGTCTCTGGAGCGATGATACCCAATACGGCAATCTGCGCCCACTTATACGTGGGCAGATAGGCCACTGCAATGCGGGAAACGGAAGAGGCGGGAATAGACGTTACAGGACCCAAAAATTGACTTATGGCGGCACCCGCCACCGGCGCGGTCGCGTGAGTGCCGGCACCGCCGAGTGCTGCCTGAAAACCAAGGTAATCCTTGATTGGACGAACGAGCAATACGGGTTCACCCGCGGCACCGGCCGAGCTTCCGGCACCTTCCAATTGAAAACCTTCCGAAGCCAAATGTTCCTTGGAAAGCGGGCCCGAAGTGCCCTTCAACGAGGGAGCGGCTTCGCCACGGACCACACCTTCAACAATTTCGTAGTGAATAGTGTTGCCACCTTTGGGGACACCGGTAATCTGAATAATTGTGCCAGTCCGAGCGCCCTTCGTGGTAATCAAGCGCTGACCTTTCAAGATGGCGCCAAGCGCATTCACATCGCCGGTGCCGGCTAGTACCGAAGCCCAAGCGGACGACACTTCAGTCGAGACTCCTGAAACAATAGGAGCGGCCGAAGCACCTTCCAATTGAAGTCCTTCGTCAGCAAGGGTCTGCTTTGAAAGCGGACCGGACGTACCCTTGACCGGAGCTGTACCCTTCGGGACTTCAACTTCGTACCAAATTTCCCGGCCGCCTTTGGGCACACCGGTAATCCGATAAATTGATCCAGTCCGAGAACCGGTGGTAACGACAATCCGTTGGCCAGCCAGCACAGGACCCAACGCTTGGACATCCCCCGTTCCAGCTATCAAGGATACCCAGGCGGAGGATACCTCGGACGAAACACCGGAAACCAAGGATCCGGTTGCGACACCTTCAATCTGAAGGCCTTCCTCGGCAACGGTCCTAGCTGAAAGGGGACCGGAGGTGCCGATTTCGGGCGCGGTTCCGGCGCGTTTGACAACCCGGTACCAAATGTCATTGCCGCCAGTAGGAATGCCCGTCACTTCATACACAGTACCCGCACGAGGCCCTTGGGTAACAACTAGACGTTGGCCTTTCAGAAGCGATTCAAGCTGAGTCAAACCGCCCAGGTAGGAGCCGGGTTTTGCACCGGCGGCTGGTGCGCCTTCTAGCACGAATTTTTGTCCACCGGATTCCACGACGGTTACGGAACCGGGTTTCAGTTCGGAAGCCAAGGCAGATGGGTTACGCTTGAGGATGTTCGTAAAGCGAATGTTGGAAACTTTACCCCATAAGCCTTTGAGAGATGGAAGACCAAGCGGACGGCTGGGCGCCAAGAGGATGGCATCCATCCACTTCATCAGGCCTTGCTTGAAACCCGGCGAAAGTCCGGATCTGCTGACGCGCTGGGCAATGGAATCGAACGCATTCGTCGTGAGGCGGGCGATGAGACCGGGTCCGGACGTCTTGAGGGAAATGGTCTCCACGTTCAGGATTTGCCTGGCCGTCGCGCCCCAGGCCACTTTGCCACCCGAGCGGGCGACGAACGAGCCGCGCTCGACCAATTCCGGCGTGGCTTTTGCGAGTTCCTTGAATGCGGTCGAGCCGGCTTCCGTCAGCGTGACTTCCGCTGCGCCGGCTCGAATGGCGTCGTCGAATTCTTCAGCAGCAATCTTGATTGGAGCCGTTCCAGGCTTGCCGGCTTGCGTCAAATAGACGAACTTCTTGCCGCCTTCCTCAGTGAGTTTTTCGACTACGTACTGGCCGCCTTTTTCCAGACCGGGAGCGGCGGATCGTATGATTACAGTGGCCTTTTCAAAAATCGGGCCAAGGACTTCAACAAATTTTTCTGCAGCTACGGAGCCGATTTTTGGCAAAGCCGTCTTGGCAAAGACGGCGCCGAAAAGGCCGCCAACGGTTTTGAACGCAGCGCTCAACGGAATGGCCATGGCCAGGTTCAAAGTAGATCCGCCTGCGCGCAAGTTTTCCTGTTTCCAAAATTCAAACCAATTGCTTCCGGAACCGATAACCGCGTTCGCATCTTGTTCCGCCTTGGCTTCTTGGCTCAGCACGTCGCCACGCAAGTAGCCGCCCACGCGGGTGCCGCCAATGCCGGTTGCGCGACCGACGGTAAGGGCCTCGTAATTGTCCAAATCAGCGGTAGCGCCGGTTTCCGCGGCGCGCAAGAGCGCCTGTATCTTGCGATCTTGGCGGAAGTCCTGTTGGATTAAGGAGGAGTAGGGAATGAAGCGTCCGAATTCGCTGACTTCTTCGCGGGAGGTTGAACCGAAAACACGCCATTCCTTTCCGCGTTCGGTCACTTGGGTCTTTTGTTTGGAGCGGCGGTCCTCGAAGAACTTGGCAGAGACCGCTCCGACCGCTGCGCTGGACTTGATGGTAGCGAACCGCTGGATTGAACGATCCATACCGTTGGACGCGATTCGGCCAAGTTCGCTAGTTGTAGGCAAATCTTCGGGTTTGATTGCATCGGAGCGAACGAGATTGAGCAAGTAGGTCACAGCTGTGAGACGTTCCTGTTCTTGTGCGTACTGCTCGGCCAAGGTATTGTAGAGTACGTCTTCGGGACGGATGCCTTGACGCGGAAACTGCGAGTCCAGTACTTCATAGGGCTGGTTGAAGTGTTGGGCGGCAATATTGTCAGCTAAACGATCCAAACCGGTGAGGAACGTGGCCTTGAACGCATTCCATTTGCCTTCGTATTCTTGCGCGTTGGCTTGGTCCTTCAGCTTGACAGATTCGATGAATCCCTTGCGCATTTCTACCGAGACGCGGAGGACTTTGCTGTAATGCTCAAGCAGTTCGATGAGGCGTTGCTTGTGCGTCAAAGTAGGCGCACCGGTGGACGTCGTCGTAGTCGTGGACGAAGTACCCAATGCTAGGATACTTCCGAGCAACGCTTTGCGGAAGTCGGGGTGCTTGATGACGGCGCGGTCATCCTTGCGCTGTTCATCGGAAAGGTGTTTGAAGCCGGTGCCATGGTCGAATTCATAGAGGAGCGCTTTGATGTAGGCGTCAACGTATTTTTCGGCCGCGTCCTTGAACGCGGAATCCGTGAATGGGATTTTCGCCAAAGCATCGTAAGCCGCTTTGGCCGCAGAGATTTCAGCGGGCACTATGCCCGTACCCTTAACCCCGGCATACGTGGAATAAATCGTTTCCAAATCGTTATCGGAAATCGTGAAAACGCCGGACGTCTTACTGTCCGAGCCGCCTTGGCCATGCCACCAATAACGGCAGAACAAGGGTTTGGCTTCACCTTTTTTCTTCAGCACGACGGCGACTTTGTACGAGCCGTCCTTTTTCAGGCCAAGCGGATAGAGGGCTTGAGGGGCAGCAAAGACCAGGGTATAGCCGCCGTACACCCAAGTATATTGGGAACCGCCGTGGTGGCGGTATTCGCTGGCGTCCGTCATCTTGTGCATCTTGACGGAGGTCAGGGCAAACGGTTTGGTGTAACTGCCAGTTTTGACGTCCCGGAACCAGAATTCGACGTCGAACTCCTGCGAAGGATTGTCGCCGGTCAGGGACAATTTCTTGGTGCCTTCTGCGCTGACGACAATGTAGACTTTGAACGCCGTGCAGAGGTTTTGCGGAAGCGGCATGATTGGAAGGTCGTTCTTAAGCACGATGTTGGCAATCGCGATTTCACCGTAATCCGTCGGCGTCTTCTGTACCGTACCGGCCGCCACGCTGCAACCGTCAAGGGGGTAGTCCTGCGATATGGAGGGATTAGACACATCCGTCAATGCGTCCGATGCGGCGGCGACGGTCAAGGACAGCATCAGGATGGAAAAAACAAGGAAGGTATTTTTCATGAGGTCCGGTCCTCCAAGAGGTCAGCATAATCATCCTTCAGGGTGAATCGAGTCAATGCTTCGTCATAATTGTCAGATGACTGAAGCCCAGCTGGTCCGTAAACATAGCGGCCATTGGCATCTGCAGCCTGAGGCGCGGGCACCACATCATAACGGACGAGCGAAGACGAGAGCGAATACGTCATTTTCAGTACGGATATTTTTTCGGGCAAGCTTTTGCCTTCAATCGTGCAAGAAGGTCCAAGGTTCTGGCCGCGGATGAGCAGCAGAATGCTCGGATCGGCAATGCGGGCCGTTTGCAAGAGTGCCTTGGCGTTCAAATCGGACTGCAGGGAGTCAAAGAACGTAAAATACGTCTGAGCCGGGGTCTGACTTCCACCAATACCACCGGAAATACCGGCGTGAATCTGTGCGCAAGTGCAGAGGCGATGGAGGCAAGCGGACGGCGTAACAAAAAGGTCAAGCACGGAGAACGTCTCGGGAAATGCATCGCCTTCCAACTTACTGCCATCTACCGAGGAGTACCAAACGGGGTCGAACCATGATTCGCCGGCAAGCGGGTGGTTCGTCGACAGCGCGCCGACGTAACGGATGCTGTTTTCGCCGTAGGAGGAGACGGAAAACGGCAAGTTGTTGACAAGGAACACGGGCTGATCTTTGTTGACGCCGGCGCGGACGATTTTGGGCGAGTACAGCGCGTACGTTGGCGCGGCGTCCATCAACAACGCTACGGAGTCGATGCGCTGCGTGGGGTCGTTGATGTCGAGTCCTTGAAATTGGATCCGGCCGGACCAATCGGACGCTTGGCCCAACGCGGCCTTGAAAGCGCTGGCCTCATGCAAGTCAACCAAGACGCACACGTCGCCGCCGCACAAGTCGTAGTGCACGTTCGATCCAGGAACCGGGCCGCCATTCGGAGTGCGGAACTCCGCGGATGGCAAGCCTTCACCAGCTTTGGCGGATTGCAGGGTGGAAAACAGTAAGCGGGAAACCGGGGCTTTGAAGTACGAAAGTCCGGAAAGCGGGTCGACCGAAGCCAAGATGGCGCCGCTGGGTTCGGTGCTGTAAAGCGTCTGAACTTGCGAAGCCGCGGCGGAAGAGGCGACCAAGGCCAGTAAGTCGCGGTCCAACAAAGCTTGGGCGTTTAAGACGCGTTGGGAAAGCGACGGCACGGTTTTGTCATTCAATTTGTAATTCAAGTCGTACGAAAGGCGTTGGGCCGCGTCGATTTTCAACGCTGGCACTTTCCGGTTCAATGATTTGACGAACCCCGTGAGCGCATCCAAATCTGCGCCTTTCCAGGCATTGTAATCGACGATCAGCTGTAGGGTGCCGTATTGCGAGGCGCGGCTTTTCTTGACCGTGAAGTTGGAAGAACCGCGGCCGCGCAAGCCGGTGGTTTGGACCGTCACCGGGTCGTCTTCCAAGACGAAGTAGTTGCCGGATAGTTGCAATTCGGACGCGGACGCGGCGTCTTCTTTAGGCGTGATGGTGAACACGGCGACGTCCAGCGGATTCGTTCCGGCGTTCGTCAATGAAATCGTATCGGTCAAGCCGTCGTCTGAACGCGAATACGACGCCAGGACGGTCGAATCACCTAAGGTTAGGGATTGTTGGCCCGGTCCGGGGGACAGCACGGCAGTCGTAGGGCGCGGAGTGGGAGAGGACGGGTCGGACGAAGCGGAAGCGGGGGGATTGTTGAGAAAAAGATAAGCGGCAAAAACGATGGCGAGGACGGCGAAAACGGCCAGTATGCGGGAGTTGGATGCCATGCGGTAAACAAATTTTATTGCACGCTGATCGTATATAAAGACAAGGGGAGTGTCACCACGGAAAACGTTGATTTTTTTGAACGGCTACTCGACGCATTACCAATCAACGCAAGCTAAAAACATATGGTGGCGGCGTTGGCTTTGTTCATGGAAACCAAAACGGAATAGCACCGCTTCAACGGCTCAGTTCTTGCCGCATCATGCGTTGCTTCTCATCGGTGAGGTACCACGGGGATACTTTGCCGCCTGGTCCGACCAGCGTGTCGTGCACGTCGAAGAATTGGAGGTATTTCCAGTCACGGGAAACGCCGGGATCGGTAAAGCGTTTGAGCGAGGCGTCGAACGTCTTGGACCCGCGGGCGGCGAATCCGTCCAGGCCGACGAAAGGCACTTGGTGTCGATGCAGCACGTCGGCATACGCATCTAGGCCTGCGACGGCCTCGACAGATTCAGGAAAAAACAATCCGCCGGCGCCGGAAACATAAGGCTTGACGGTTTGCGCCAGTTGCGAAATCTCGTCGGATTGCTGACGCAGAGCCGTGGGGTCGTGCGGCAACAGGGGAGAAAAAACGAGCGATACGTCGCGGGGGTTGAACGCGGCGTGCACGGATTGGAAAGCCTTGCGGACGGTTTCAAATTGTTCTGCCTTTTTTTCACGAGGCGAATTCTTCCAATAATACGGAGAACTCGGCGCGTTGAGGCCGGGAGCGAACTGGACGGTTGCCGGCCCCAGTGCAGCGACGTCCTTGGCGATGGCGTTCAGCGTCGCGTGGTATTTGGGGACGTTGAAAAGGCCTTCCGTGGGCTCGATGACGAAATGGGGCGTGATGCCGTCCTTTTTCATCCGCGAAAGGGCGTTGCGTTCGGCCGGGGAAAGAAAGTGCGCCGAACCGTTCCACCGGTGCTGGGACGCCTGATTGAGGCGGATGAACACGGAATTGCCCTGGAACTGGACGCCGCTTTGGCGGCTCAAGGACTGGATGGCGGAGTGGGGCACGAAGTGCACCGCATCCGTTTTTTTGGGACCGAACGTTCCGGCTTGGCCTTGCTTCCGTCCCGCCAGAGGATATGCGCCCAACTGGATGCGGGAACGCAACGAAGAAGGCAGGCTGCGTTGTATGGAGCGCTGGTAGGCCTGCTTGAATTCGTTCCACAACTCGACCAACGGCCGGCTGGAGCGCTGGGTCCAGACCGCGGCCGCCGTCGCGGCAAAGGCCGAAACCATTACACCCAGGAAGGCGCGTCGCGACATCGGGCGGCGCCACATCGGTATAGGATCGGGATTCGGCTGGATCAGTTTAAAGTGATGCCGGCCGATATTGAACTCCAGTCCGTGTTCGATGGGAAGCACATGCGTTGGCTTCAACGTAGACGCCCACCATTCTTCCGGCCTGCGAAACTTGATTTTGCCTTGGTCATTTTTCAAGTAATACGTCAGTTGGTCATTGATTTGGCCTCGACCGATGATCGCGTGGCTGGAGGCGACGTCTGGAGAAGGCGGCAGGCGAAAGCGGGATTTTTTACCGTGGCCGAAAGAATCGCCCTTGTCGGGCGGAAATGAAATGGCCTGGTCTGCAAACGTGCCTTTCAACGGTCCTTTGACGTACCGGAGGATGTAATCGGGAGGTTGCGCGGCGGCCGGCGGAGGGCGTTGGGAAGCCGGTTTCTGGTCAGGGGGAAACGCCAAAGGATGGTCGAGGCGGATTTTGCGAAGCTGGGCTTGAAAAAAAGACAGCGTTTCAGATGGGGACGCCTGCGGTGCGGCATGCGTGACGGCTCGGAGCACATCCGGCGTAACGTCCGGCTGTTTTTCCAAGAGGATTTTCCGTACGTCGCGGTATTGCTTGAACACGTCGCGGACCTGTTCGCGCGTGACGTGGCCGGATTCGACTCCGGTCCTGATTTGGGCTCTCAACGCGTCGGAAAAGTGGCCGTGGAACGGGACACCCAATTTTTCGAAGAATTCGTGATGAGCCCTAGGCATAATTAAAGCATAGCCAGCCGGATATAAAAAAACGGCGAAAGAGTTCCAACGCCGTTTCCAGACCAACCGACTACTTTCGAGCGCGCCGCAACGGCTGGCGGAGAGTCTTGAACGATTGTCGGCCGAGGAACTTGGCCAAAGCGCCTTTGCGCGTTTCGGTCAGCAAAAATATGCGTCCATCGGCCCCCAGAGTTATTGACGTGGAGGTGCGGTAGCGTTCCCGCGAAATGTAACGGGCGGCATGTTGGGGGTTAAGCAAAGTCCCGCGCTTGTGCATGATGGCCAACGCGGCAAGCGATTCCTTCATCGTCTTGACCGATTGGCGCAGCTTCAGGGGGTTGAGCGTACGGGCATTGTGCACGCGAATCGCGTGTGCCCGGGCCTTCGAATCCAGATGCGCAAACGGTATTTTCCAAAACGTGCAATCCTTCGGCCTTGCGTACCGCTTTCACGTCAGCAGGACAATGGCTATTTTTAGCCAACTGCAGGCACTGCACCCGCAGGAGTTCGAATCGCACGGGGGGCACGTGAAGGGCAACTATGGCTTCCCGCGTTCTTGGAACCCTATTTACAACCGGATAAAAGCTACCATGTTGGCCGGAAGGCAAAAAGCAAATAAGGATGCGCGCAATTCGGGGGCCGTTCTGGAATCCATGTCTAGGGACACGTGGACGCCGCCAAGAAAGAACAACACGAAAGCCGCTTGAAAACACCACCAGGCCGATGCAAACGACGGACAAAAAACGGTTTTTTAAGCAGGAAATACAACCAGTTGACTACATACCATGGTCCGACTTCACCACGAGTTCTTCGAAGGGATGGGTGCGCCGTTGCACGGCCACTTCTCCGATTCCATCCGCGGACAAATACGTAAAGGGGTCGAAAGCCGGCAAATCGCGCCCAAAGAGGCGTACGCCCTTTTCGACGAGTATTCCAAGACCACGGCGCAGGTCGCGAAAGCAAAAGCGACCGGATTGGGCAGCGTGTTGAGACAGACCGTCCAAGGCAACGCAGAGGGGTCGGTGCAAAAGACGGTGCAGACGTACCGGGAACGCATCCGACGGATCGGGCGCAACGCGGATACGCACCTTTTCTTCCAGCGCCTCGGTGCGCCCCTGTATGGCCATTTCTCACCGGAGCTACGGGAAACCCTACGCAGCGGAATCGAACGGGGCGAGCTGAAGCCCAAAGACATCCTGGGCATGTTTACGGATTACCACCGGGCCGTACGGGCCGTCCAAGGCCGCGATGCGGTCGACGTGTTGCAGGTGCTGGCACCGATCCGCAACTTCAAACCCCTGGCCACGGCGGCACAGACGTTCAACGCGCTGAACGCCAACGTCTCAGAAGTGCGAACGCGGGCGGAAAACAACCTAGCCAGTTTGGAGGATATCAGGCGCGCCGCGGGAAACATCAAACCGAACGCACAGCCTGTGGTCGTGGGCACCGGAGGCAAACGCAGGCCGGAGAGCGCACTGACGTTCAAACACGTCATCATGATACCGACGCATAACCGCCCCTCGCGGATGCGACGGGCCGTTGCGGATATCCTCTCGCATGTCAAGGCCAACGGGTACACGGGACAATTAAAAATCATCGTGGTGGATGATTCCACGGAACGCCCATCATGGGAGAAAAACCGATCGCTCATTCGCCAATTGGGTGGAAAACTGCCGTCCAACGTGCGCCTCGGGTATTACGGCAAGATGGAACAGGATTCATTCATCCAGTCATTGGCCGGCAGCATGCCCGGAAAAGAGGGCCGGCGGTTGACGGATTTTTTGACGATCGATCCGTCCACCACAAGGCGCGGGTTCGGGGGCGTGCGCAACCTGGCGTCCCTCATCGCGCTGTACCATTCCAACCCAAAAGACATCGTGACGTTTTTCGACGACGACACCTCCATGCGCAACGTATACGCCCAACGTCAGGCCGATGGAAGCGTGGGCATCAAGTTCGGCCATGTGACGGACCATTTCCGCGCATTGGACCGCATTTTTGCCGATCCGGGAGTCAACGTGGTGGGCGGATTGGTCACCAAAGACATCCTGGAAGCCCATGAACTGGTGCCGGACGCGTTGCGCCGCGCCGGATTTTTTTTCAAGCGCGCCTCCGAACACACGGAAACGCAAAAAATAGAAAATCTCCGGCGGGTGCTGAGCCCGACGGTGCCGGTCAAAAACGTGCCGTACGGACAGGCCTTGAAAATGATGGGCCGCTACGCGAGCAACGTCAAGGAAAACGGGACCTATCCGCTGCGCATCCGCCTGTACGATCCCAATAAGCCGCTGTTGAATCCCGCCGAAGACGAATACAACGACTGGCTGGGGGGTGCGAACATCAGCGTCCGCGCATCCGCATTGGCCAAAGGCGTGCCGTACCCCACGGCCGGGGTGCGGGGCGAGGACGTGTGCTGGTCCAAACTGATGAATCATCTGGTCGGCGGAGTCCGCCGCGCCAACCTTCCCATCTCGCATTTCAAGGCCGGAAAACGCGACGTCTTCGGCGAGATCGCACAGAACGTCGCTTACAGCGCCGTGAGCGGCAACCTGCGGCGGGCCACGGAACGGACGGGAAAAAGCCACGAAGCCATCGGATTGGCGCTTCAAAACGCCCTGTCACCCGCAACAGTGGAGCGCATCATCCAAAAGGCCTTGGATTCACGGGCGAACGAAGACCAATGGCGCGGATTCGCCAAAAATACCCGAGCGTTGATGAGGCAGAACGGATGGTGGAACCAACCGAAATACCATGAAGCCCTCGGCCGTATCGAGGGGATGTTGGATCATTTTTCCCAACCGGACATCCAAAAAAAGATACGGGCCAAGACGGCTGACGCGGGTCAAATCGCCGATGGCCTCCGAAAATACGGTACCCTGATCGCCCAGTGGCCCAATGTATTGCAGGGAGTGCAACGGCTGAAGGCGACCCAACCCGCACGGGCCTAAGCCTTGGCAAGCGCCGGGATGACGCTGGGATTTGCCGCCTTTTCGACGTACCAGACGTTCCAGAATTCCGGACGGCAGCGTTGGGTATCGAAACCTTTGCTTTTCAATATCCGTTTGAGATTGGATTCCCGTTCCGTGTCCGTCAAATCGTTCGGAAGCACCACTTTTTCATGCTGCACCGAAGGGCTCGGATGGCCTTTGTTCGGTATCATGCGGCCGCATTCGACCACGCGCACAGAGGAGCCATTTTTCCGGAAAAAATTCTTGATTTCTTGGCGTTGCTGATGCCCCACCCGGGACGAATGCACCACCATGACTCCGCCGTCCGCCACCACGCGGTCGGCTTCCTTGAAACAGCTCAGTAGCACGCCGGGTGCCTTGTCGACCATCGGCGCATACCAGAACGCACCGCGATTGGACATCAAAAAATGGAACTGGCCTTTTTTGAAGGGCAGGTTAAGCACGTCGGCCACATGAAGCGTGGGTGGATTCGGAACGTCATGGACACCGAGGCCATCTTTTGCCAACTTTTTAAGATAGCGATCGCGTCCAGGATCGATCTGAACCGGTTCATGCGCTTCCAAACTGATGCCGTGGGTTTCACGGAATTCCGGATGCAGGGCTTGGAGGTGGAAAAGGGCTTTTCCGATTCCGGCGCCACCGTCCAAGGCTTGCAATGGCTTACCCTTGAACCGGGCCGCGACGCCGCGCAATATGGCATGCAAGGGCATACCGACGGATTCCGTGGGTTTCAGCCAGCTTTCATACTGGTCAAGTCCGCGGGACATGATCCAAGGCTGGTTGGCACCGGCGACTCTGCGCTCGATTTCATCGCGCTTGGCGATGCTTCGCTCCAAATCACGCATTTAAACCGCCTCGCCCCTTCAGGAATTGCTGGACCGCAGCCGCCACGTCCGCGCTGATATAAGGGGTCGGTTTTTTCTGGGAATCCATGCGGACGGGCACGTTAACCTTGAAGAAATGGACGCCGCGGGACGCTAGTCCGTTGGCGATGTTCCGGCCAACGTCCTGCCGATCGGACTCGGGCATGCCAGCCCACGTCTCCGAATTCAAGGTCCGCTCATCCCCGAAATAGGTAGGAAACATCGTGTAGACCATTTTGGACACATGACGGGCAAACGACTCTTTTGAGAACGGCTCGATTTTCACCGGTCCCTCATGGGGATGCAACACGAAAACATAGTTGACCGTGCGCCCCGACTCCGCTTCATCCACGGGCATGGATTCACGCGAGCGTTTGGAACGGTCGGCGAACATGCCCCGTTCCCGCGTGCGTACATCGGACGGCGGGGCAAAAATCCGCGCTTCGGCCCCATGGAACAGCACGTTGGTGCAATCATCGGCCAACGCTTCATGGTCATGATGGGCCAATAAATGGGCCCAGATGTGGGACTTGCCGGTACCGGTATCACCCATCAACAACACGCCGGACCTGCGGGATCCCTGCGTGAACGTCGAGGAGCTGCCATGAATTTCGAAACCCGAAAAGCCGCGCTTTTGATCAAAAATCTGGGGGTCCTTCCAGATGGGTCGCCCGTTCCGGGAAGGACGGTTACGCCATTGCTCAGAAAGGATGTCACGGAAACGGCGCGCACCCACGTCGTCCAATTTTGCACCCGGGTGAACGTCAGGAGCAGTAACGGACGGTGAAGGCCGGCCGCCCATGGAGCCGGGCGATGGGCCCGACGGACCGGATTGCGGCCCATCGGACAATAGTTGGTTTAACCCGTGCATCAATTGCGTAAGCGCGCGCTTTGGATCCGGTTCGGATTCGGTCCGGGCCAGTAAGCGGGCCAGCGTAGCTTTGGCGGATTCTTGGCTTTTCAAACGTGCCGACGTCTCCAAAAGCGCGGAACCCAATCGGCCGAGGTCTTTGGCGGATACCTCGCCGCGGTTAAAGCCCGCATAAAAAGCGTCCTTGATGGATCCGCTCAGCAGGCCATGACGGGCCACGTGGCGGTCGAACAACGCGCGTACGTCTTCTCGGACCATGTCAAATCACCAATTGGCGAAATCGTCCTTTAAAAATCGTTGGATGGTTTTGGCCACTTTTTCGCTGCGATGGGCCGAAAGACCGGGCGAAGTGCCTTGGGCCGACGCGGGCACTTGGACCTGCATCAACTTGACGCCACGCGAGGCCAAGTCACGGTATACGGAAAGGGCGATTTGTTTTTTTTCATCCGGTTTCAACTCTTTGACCGAATCCGTCGTCCGGGTGCGTTCATCACCGAAGCGGGTGGGGAAAACGCGCGGGTTCTTGACTCGCGAAACATGATGGGCGAATTCATCGCGGCTCATTTCGCGCATCCGGACCTTGGTGGACTTACGGGGGGTCAGGAAGAACACGTAGCGCAATTGCCGGCCGCGCGGCGCCGGGTCCATGGGAAACTCCGGGTATTGGAGTATGGGTTTTCCGCGAAACGTACGTCCGTCCGAGTTGGGTCCCAGGTGCCAATAGCGGGCGTGCTCTTCAGCGGAAGGCTTTCCTTTGCGTTGCATGATCAGATTCTTGGCGATCGTGGTCAGCATGTCCGACTCCCGGAAACGGTCGTCCGTTGGAGGCGCATGGATCCGGGCGCCATCGTCGGTCAGAATGACGTTGGTGCAATCATCCACCAAGGCATGGTGGTCATGATCGAAGACCAAGTGGCCCCAGACGCGCGATTTGCCCGCGCCGGTTTTACCCATCAAAAGCACGCCGGCCTGACGCCCGCCGTGGGAAACCGTCGAAGCGCTGCCATGCAGTTCAAAACCGTCAAATTCTTTCTTGCGGTCAAACACGCCCCCCTCCTTCCAAAAATCAGTTCCATTGTTGATCGCATCATTGTACCATTGTGTGGCCAAGATGTCCCTGAACGACGGGGCGGAACCGTTCGGAGAAGAACGGGATTCGGATGGGGAATCCCGTTGCATCAGGGGTTTTGAGGCCAAAGCGTTCAGACCCGACGTCAGTTCCTTCACCAGGCTCAGGGCCGGTTTTGACGATTGGTTGGCCCGGCCGATCTGCTCATGCATGTCCTTGCGGACATCTTCGCCATCATGCTCATGGGTACGCAACGAGGCGGAAAACAACGCGCTTCCCAAGTGGGTCAAATCCCGGACGGTCAGGGACCCCCGTCCGTTGGCATGTGCATCAAAAATACGGGATTTCAAGGAGGCCGGAAGATGTCCATGGCGGGCCACATGCTGGTCAAAAAGCGCTTCGACAGTTGGGGGGACCCGTTCGCGAACCATGTAAAAACGCCCAAACTATTTTAACATCGAGTTGTAACGCGCCTGCCGGAATTTAGCACCGCGCTTAACCGAATCACGGGTTGCCTAGGAGCCGAAAGCAAGAATCAGACGCACCGCAACAACGACACCGACAAGGCTTCCTTGTCGCGTTGCGGCGGGAGGCTGGCCAGGGCGTGCGAGTAGATGGCGGGGAAGTTTTCAAAGGCCTGCGTCAGGCTGGGCAGTTTGGATTTTTTCTCCAACAAGGTGCCGACTTTTTTGCGCAATTCGCGGCTGTCACCCAACGCAATCAGAAGCGTGACGACCAGCGAGTGCAACGCGGGAAGTTTCGCGTACTTCACGAAGTTCGCGTTCTTGATGGATTGGAAAAACGCCTTCAAGAATGCGTGGACGTCAGCGTACATGGCGGCGGTTGCCTTGAATGGCTTTTTAAAATACTTGGTCTTGGACAAAAGTTCCAGCTGGGTGATGAGCCGCGCGCGGATCAGCGGGTTTTCGGCCCATTTTTTTGTTTTTTTGGTCAATTCGGAATTCAACGACACCACGCACACACCTCATTTGACAACAACGATGGAAAATCTACGCCCGCGCCATGCGGATCGGATAGCGGCGGCGCAGGGCCGGCACTTCGCGCTTGGAACGGCTTGCGTACGGTTCATACGGGAAAACGGGCAATTCGTGCGATTCGTAGCCGGATACCGGTGCGGCTTTGCGTCGCGTTCCGCCGCGTTCGTACGCGCCAGATTCATAGGGCCCGGATCCATAGGCCTTCGAATCATATGCACCACTTTCGTGCAACGCGTCGTAAATGGCGCCGGGCGCATGATCGTACGCCTCGCCGGACAAGGACGGATGCGCGAGGATGCCGGCCACGTAATCCAAATGTCTCGGATTTTTGGCGAACAACGACGCATACGAGTCACCCTCCGGGTGACCAAGGGTGTACGGAGCAGGAAAGTGGCCGTTTTCGACCAGGCGATCCAAAGCACGGCCGACGACGCGGCGCGCCTGCTTGGAGCTGCGGATGGGTTTGCGGGTCAACCGTTCCGGCAATTCCGATTGGTAAGGCGTCAGCGTTTCGGCCT
>Ga0082335_1001533_pt1 | contig 48138 bp, 41 predicted proteins | sample Subgrocontami58m_FD_72375 | JGI IMG/M metagenome (GOLD analysis project Ga0082335, IMG submission 72375) | Subsurface groundwater microbial communities from S. Glens Falls, New York, USA - GMW37 contaminated, 5.8 m (SPADES assembly) (version 2) ... | reverse complement strand
ATGATCCCCCCCCTAGGCAAGAAGGCCAGCCTGTTTCGCCGGTTTCTCCAGGGTTTGAGCGGCGCCGCCGTTCTCGCACTCATGCTTTTGGCTACGGCAAACGTGGTCCTCCGGATCTTCCACGCCCCCTTCCGGGGGACCTACGAGCTCGTCTCCTTCCTGGGGGCGATCGGGGTCGCCTTTGCCCTCGCTGCCACTCAGCGCTCCAAGGCGCACATCATTGTGGATATCCTCTCTTCCCGCTATTCCAGGAGGGTAAAACAACGCATCGATGCGCTTTCCGCGGCAATGAGCACGGCTTTTTTCGGCATCGTCGCCTGGCAGGTGCTTGCCTGGGGGACGCGCATCATGGCCACCGGCGAAGTGTCGGAAACGCTCAAGACTATATACTATCCCTTTGTCTTCGGCGTAGCGGCGGGTTTCGGGATGCTCACGCTGACCTGCGTTCTGGACATCTTCCGGACCTTCCGGAAGGCTGAGGAGGTGTCATGAGCGGACCGCTTCTGGGTCTCGCCGGAATCGTCCTCATGTTTGCCGCCCTCTTTCTCCTGAGGATTCCGGCGGGCTTCACGATGGCGATCGTGGGGTTCACCGGTATCGCCTATGCCACATCGTTTACGGCCGCTCTGGGGATGATCGGCGGAGAAGTGTGGAACATCTTCTCCGGCTACGGCCTCACGGTGATCCCGATGTTCATTCTCGTCGGAGAGTTCGTCCACTACGCGGGTTACAACGACAGCCTCTACCACGCGACAAACCGGTGGTTCGGCCATTACCGTGGGGGACTGGCGATCACGACGATCATGGCCTGCGCCGCCTTCTCCGCCATCAGCGGCTCGAACACAGCGACCGCGGCGACGATGAGCACGGTCGCCATTCCGGCGATGAAGAAATACCATTACAACCCGATACTGAATGCCGGGTCGGTCGCCGCCGGGGCAACGCTGGGCGTCCTGATCCCGCCGAGCATCGTCCTGGTTGTCTATGGTATCTATACCGGGCAGTCGATCGGGAAGCTTTTCTTCGGCAACGTCATCCCCAGCGCTATCGCGACCGTCCTCATCGCGGCGACCGTCTGGGTCATCTGCCGGCGCCACCCCGACTGGGGGCCCGCAGCGGAGAAGAGCACCTGGAAGGAGCGTTTCCAGGCCCTTCCCGAAGCACTCGATATCATCGCCTTGTTTGCGATCATCATGTACGCCCTGTTCACCGGCGTCGTGACGGCAACGGAGGCGGCAGCGGTGAGCTGCACGCTGGGACTCGCCATCTGCCTGGCTCGGAGGAAACTCTCCTGGAAGGGATTTTACGCTGCCGTCGGGGATACGGTCCGGATTTCCTGCATGGTTTTCATGATCATCGCCGGGGCGGTGATCTTCGGACGATTCCTGGCCATCACGCGCCTCCCCTTTGAGGCGGCCCAGTGGATCGGCTCCCTGGACGTGCCCAGGGAGTTCCTCCTCGCCCTGATTCTCGCATGCTTCATCGTCGGCGGCTGCATCATGGATGCGCTCGCCTTTTTACTCGTGTCGCTGCCGATTTTTTACCCGCTCGTCGTCGGCATGGGCTACGACCCGATCTGGTTTGGCCAGGTCATCACGATCGTCACGACCATGGGTGCGATCATGCCCCCCATCGGGATCTGCTGCTACGTGGTTGCGGCGATGGCGAAGGACATCCCGCTGGCCACCGTTTTCCGGGGCGCCCTGTATTACATCCCGGCCTATATCGTCACCCTCATCATCCTGGCACTGTTTCCCTACGGGACCGTACTTGTCCTTTCGAACCTCGTCCGGTAAAAAATCGGTTTAAGCCCCTATTTTACCGGAAATCGTTGCCAAATTTCCCGATGGGTCCGTTCAGATAAGTCAATTTGAAGGCATTGCTGCGAAGATAGAAAGAGGAAATTCCCCGAGTTCAGGTTGAAACATGCAAGGGTTTGACGGCTAATTGTATCATCGTGTAGCCTACGGAATCCTTCCTGAAAGTGAGTGTTCCTTTTTTTTCAAGAAAATGCATGCTTTCAAACGGTATTCATTATGAGCTTTGAACGAAATAGAATTGAGCTATTAAATCTTGCCCACATCCTTGAAACCTTCCGCAGCTATGATGAGAATTCCATCTTGACCCTTCAATTGTCGTTCATTCCGGAGCCGTTTTTATTCTTCCATATAGGGTTTTAGGAGGTCATTCCATTTTTGATTAGAACAATCCTTATAATCTGTACCAGATAGATAACAAGAAGTACCAGCTTTACCCGACACATATATTCCTTGTATTTTATTCTCAGTCATATCCAATAATTTTCGAAAAATTATCATACTTTTTTCTGGGTCTTTGGGGTGAACATTGGCTTCTAACAAGATGAAACATTTATCCATTTTTTTATTATAATAATTTTTATATGAATATATGTCTGTTGATTCAGGGAACTTGAGAGTTCCATTACCATATTCCTTCTCGAAAAACTCTTTACACTGTTTTTCACATTTTACCTGTAACTCGTTATCTTCTTTGAGTTCTGAGGAATGGACATTAAAGGGTAGAAGGAATAATACACAGATGATTATAATCCCTAAAGTTTTATGAATCATAATTTTACCTTACGTTATTTGAAACCAATGGAAATCGATCTAAATTCTTGATAGCAAAATAATATAGTAATTACAAGCAAGATATGTTTCACCCTTTCCCTATTACCTTTTTAACCCAATTCGAAACGATATAGGGGGTAAGAAGGAAGAGCAGACAGAAATGTCTGGCTCCGGTCAGAGAATAAGTAATTGCTTAAGATCAGGGTATCAGATGTCTCCGACAGAACCATAATTCTTCGAGATCCCAAATCAGGTAAAGAGGCGGAAATAGCCTACATGCCGGAGAACGTATCAAGAAAGCTGGCAGAATACGTTAAGGAAAATGCCCTTCAGGGAGAGGAACGGATATTCCCCATCTGTTATTCGACGGCAAGGTCTCTCATACAGGGCTTAGGGGCCAAGCTGAATGTCCATGTATCACCTCATGATCTCCGAAGATACTCAGCCACTTATGCCAGTAGAAACGGTGTTCCCCAGGAAGTAGTATCGAAAGTAATCTTGAGACATCAGGATTTGAAAACCACTCAGATATATCTCGGTAAAATTAGTGATTCAGAGGCGATACGGTGGATGGACGTCCTGCACGGGAAATAGAATTATCAATAGTATATCTTGAAACAAAGAGGTCTTTGGGGGCATTTATCAGAATAATTTAATCCGTAACGCACTATATTCATAACATAAAATGTGAATTTCATCCTGAAAACCTTGAAAATACTTTCAGGGAAATCTGAAGAGTTCAAATGGTATTCATCCTTAGCGAACCGAAAGTGAACCGAGGTGTTGACATCGCATCAGGTTTCCCTTACCATCGATGTCAAAAGGATTAGTGGCATGGATAGGGATAGTAATATAAGACTCCTTATGGCTGAAGAGCAGACTCTGCTTTCAAGAGAACGGACTATGCATTCCTATATGCAGACGGGTCTTGCTTTTACGTCCGTCGGCCTTGTAGTTATCAAATTTCTCGGCGGCATCCTCTATCTCATTGCTGGAGTCTTTTTTATGATCGTGGGAGTCCTCCTCATAGTTGAGTCCGGGAGAAGGTATGTGCGCTTTCGAAAAGCAGTTCATCTTCTGAGGGAAAAGGAAGCTAGGCTGGGGTACGAGATAGGGACCATTATATGACGCGGTTTACTTGTTTCTTAAGGCCACAATGATGATAACCAATTCAAACGTGTATTTTATGAAGAGAATCATTTCTGATGATCGATGGGATCGGTTCCTTCCTGAAATAAAGTACCGTCAATTCTGGCAGAGATTCACCCTTTGAAACGGTAATCCGTGTTGATTGTAAATCGTGAACATAAAATAGGTTTTGAATGCACACGGCATTCCCGCTCTATCCTCACCCATACCAGGTTTTTCGTCCTCAATAAGTAGTCAATTTTCCCCCCTAAACGTCGAGTTTGCTGGCCATCAGATCGCCGATCATCTTGCTGAAGCGGGAGGGGTTTTCGACCTTGCCGCCCTCGGCGATGACCGCCATATCGTAAAGCAGATCGCTGTAATCCTTCAGGATGGGAGATTCCTTATCCTGCTCGTAGATAGCCTTGATCTTGCCCAGGAGGGGATGGTCCATGTTGAGTTCGAGGACCCGCTTGGTGGGCGGCATCTCCTGCCCCGTGGCCTTGAGGAACTTCTCCAGGTAGGCGCTCATGTCGTGCACGTCCCCGGAAAGACAGGCGACGGAATCCTTCAGGTGGGTGGATGGCTTGACTTCCTTGACCTTCTCCGCCAGGTGCGTCTTGAGGTAATCGAAGAGGGCATGGTAGGCTTCTTTTTTCTCGTCGTCGATCTGCGTGAGGTCGAGGTCTCCCTTTTCGGCGCTCTTGAAGGGCTTTTTCTCGTATTCGTTCAGGTCCCGGACGACCCATTCATCCATGGGGTCCGTCATGAGCAGCACTTCATAGTCCTTCTCTTTCAAGCGTTCCAGGTGCGGGCTGTTGGCCAGGGTGGTAAGGTTCTCGCCCGTGAGGTAGTAGATGCCGTCCTGATCGGGCGCCATGCGGCTGACATAATCCTTGAGAGAGATGTATTCCCCGGCGGAACGGGTCGTCTTGTAACGGAGGAGCGCGGCGATCTTGTCCTTGTTGTCATAATCCGTGGAGATTCCCGATTTGAAGAAGGGACCGAATTCCTGGAAGAACTGATCATATTTTTCCTTCTCCATACCGGCCAGGAGCTCGAGGATCTTCTTCACCAGGTTTTTGCGGATATTCCTCACCAGCGCATCCTGCTGGAGGATCTCGCGGCTCACGTTCAGATTGAGATCGGGGGCGTCGACCACTCCCTTGACGAAGGCCAGGTAGGGGGGCATCAATTCCTTGCAGTTCTCCATGATGAAGACCCGCTTGGAGTAGAGCTGAATGCCATGTTTCGGCTCCTGGTGGAAGAGGTCGAAGGGCGGGCGCGAGGGGATGTAGAGCAGGGCGCTGTACTCCGTTGACCCTTCGAGCTTCACATGGAGATGGGCCAGCGGCGGATTCCAATCGTGGCTGATATGGGTATAGAATTCTTTGTATTCTTCTTCCGTGACCTCTTTTTTGTCCTTTGTCCAGATCGCCTTCATGGAATTGAGGGTTTCTTCCCGGGTGATCTTCTCGGTCTTGTCTCCGTCGGGCTTCCCCTCCGCATCGAGCACGGGCTCCGTCCGCTCCACGTCCATCACAATAGGATAGGCGACGAAATCGGAATGCTTCTTGACTACGCCGCGGATGGTCCATTCCTCGGTGAAGTCCTCTTCGTCTTTGGCCGTTTTTTTCAGCGACAGGAGGACCGTGGTGCCCCGGCTTTCCTTGTCCGTCTCTTCGATGGTGTAGGAGCCGTCGCCCGTGGATTCCCACTTCGTGGCCTTCTTGCCGTCCGCCGCCTTGGTAATGAGGGTCACCTTATCGGCGACGATAAAGGCACTGTAGAAGCCGACGCCGAACTGGCCGATGAATTCCGGCGTCAGGGCGTCAGTGTTCTTGGCCGCGGCAGCGGCTTCCAGGAAGCCCGCGGTCCCGCTCTTGGCGATGGTGCCGATGTTCTCCACGACCTCGTCATAGGTCATCCCGATCCCGTTGTCCGCGATCTCCAGGGTCCGCTTCTTCTTGTTGGAGGTAATCTTGATCTTGAACTCGGTGTCGGCGCCCAGGACATCTGGTTCCGTCTGGGCCTTGAAGCGCAGCTTGTCGATGGCGTCCGAGGCATTGGAGATCAATTCCCTCAAAAAGATCTCCCGATGGGAATAGAGGGAGTGGATAATGATGTTCATGAGCTGCTGGACTTCTGTACGGAATTGATGAGTTTCTTTCTTGGCCGCCATAATATGTCTCCTGCTCTTGACTGCTGGATTAAGATATGCCCTTCTAGTGATCGGGCGGTTGCTGCTGTCATTAGTAATTACGAATATCAAATTGTCAAGAATGGCGAGCATGTAATAAGTCGGTCCGGCGCCATTATCCCACGACGATTCCCGGATCAATCCGTTGTAATATAATGTTTGCCTTTTGGGCTAAATTCAAATAACCAATAGCGGTTCCAAGGCCCCGGCCCGGTCGCCGAGGCTGCTTAACAGGACCGCCGGCGCTTTTTGTTTTTTCGTCCCCCGGCGGGCCGGTGATTTCTGCGCAACCTGAACCTGATGAGGATGGGGAAAACACGATTGTGGATATAAAGAAATCATTTTACGGCGTTGTGCACGGCAAGAACCATCACTGGTGGGTGCTCGCGGTTACCTCCACGGGCAGCATCATGACCCAGTACGATCTGGGGGCTGTAAGCATGAGTCTGCCCCATATCATGAACTCCTTTGAAGCGAGCCTGGCCGTCGTCGCCTGGGTAATCCTTGCCCAGCAGCTCACCTCCACCGCCCTCCTGTTGCCGGCCGGCCGGCTGGGGGACCTCGTGGGCAGAAAAACAATCTACAACTTGGGGTTTATCGTTTTCATAACCGGGGCTTTCCTTTGCGGCTCGGCGCAGAACCTGACCCAGTTGATCCTGTCGAGAATTTTTCAGGCCCTGGGATCATCCATGCTCCAGACCAGCAGTTTTGCCATCATGGCTGCGGCGTTTTCCGACCGGGACCGGGGAAAGGGAATGGGCGTCAGCGGCACTCTGGTGGCTATCGGGGCTGTTTCCGGCCCCGTTGTCGGCGGCCTCTTGATTGCGGCGGTAGGATGGCGGGGGGTATTTTTCTTCAACGTCCCCGTCGGCATCGTGGGTGCGGTCCTGGCCCATTTCATCTTGCAGGAAAAAAAGGTTTCTTCCACCCAGGGAAAAGTTGTCGGCCGCTTCGATATCCTCGGTTCCTTCCTCGCTACGGTCGCCATTGGCGGCTTCCTGGTGGGCATGAGTTTCGGCCAGGAGGCCGGCTGGTTTTCGCCGCGTACGCTGCTCTTCTTCAGCACAGCCCTCGCCGCCATGATCGCCTTTCCCTATTTCGAGTCCCGGAGAGCGCATCCGCTGATCGACGTCAGCCTGCTTAAGAACCGCACCTTTGCCCTGAATAATATCGCCCGTTTCATCCTTTTCGTGAGCGCGTCTTTCAACGTTCTGCTCATGCCCTTCTACCTCCAGATGGTGCTGAGCTATTCGCCCATGGAGACGGGGGTTCTCATTTCTTCGATGAGCGTCATTATGGGCATCGTCGCCCCCATCGCCGGCTGGTTGACCAACAGGATCAGCACGCGGGTGCTCAGCGCCTTCGGCATGTCCGTCATGGGACTGGGGCTGTTTTTTGCTACCCAGCTCAATCTGCACTCGACCTATTATGATGTCCTCTGGCGCCTGCTGATGATCGGCGGCGGGTATGGTACTTTTCAGACGCCCAACAATACCTCGATCATGGACTCCGTTTCCCCGGAGAAATTCGGCATCACTTCGGGTCTCATGTCTCTGGTGAGGGAGATGGGCCGGGCCTTCGGAACGTCGCTCGCCAGCATCATTGTGGTGACCAGTATGTTTTCGACGGTGGGTCACATTTCCCTGTACAGTCTAAAAAGGGGAGGGGCCTCGGCCATTCAGGGCCCCGCTTTGCAGGCTTTTAACGACAGCATCTCCACGGCCCTCTTAGTAGCCGCCTTCATGTGCATTCCGGGCGTCATCTTTTGCCTTTTTCGCGGCAAAACAGCCAGAGATGAGGGAAAACTCAGCCGATAGAAGACGCCTGTCTGCTGTCCTGCAGATGAGTAGTATCGTTGAAGATGAGGATTTGCGTGGAACCGTTGTTATATTCCAGACTGGTCCGGGAGGCGATGCCGATCCTTACCTTGCTGGTTTCAGAAAGATTAAGATTTTGAACCTTGCAGAGGATCGTCATAATGACAAAACTGTGGGCCACCACCAGGGCGTGGCGACAAGTTTCGGTTACCTCCTCAATAACCGGCCAAGCGCGATTCTGCACCTCTTGCAGCGATTCACCCTGCGGCATGGCCACCGAGGCATGGTCCTCCATCCACCGGGGCAGAAAATCGGGATACCGGGCCAAAATGTCGGGAAAACTCAGTCCCTCGAATTCACCGGCGTTCAACTCGCGCAAATCGGGGTTCACCAGGATCGGTAAAGCATGGTATCTGCCGATTGCCTGGGCGGTGCGGTGGGCCCGCTTCAAGGGACTGGTTATTATCCGGTCGAAGCTTTCCTTCTTAAGGGCCAGGGAAAGCCGGTCGGCTTGTTCCAGACCCGCTTCGTTGAGTTCCACATCGGTAATCCCCTGGATCTTCTTTTCTTTATTCCACTGTGTTTCGCCGTGCCGGACGAGCGTGAGTCGCAATTTATTCTCCCTTAGAATAGTCTCTTTATTTCGAGCAGCTTTTCATCGAGCTTTTTTCTGGAAACAGGAAAGGGCGTTTTTAGTTCCTGGGCGAAAAGCGATACCCGATATTCCTCCAGCATCCAGAAATATTCGTCCATGACCTTTCTCTTCTCATCGGAGATGTAGGGTGGTGCTTGGTCGAGCATATCCTGAAGCTCATCCGTAAGCAACCGGATTTCCCGGATCTTGCCCATGGCCTTGTCCAGGTGCAAAAGTCCCCGCTGTGCCCCCAGCATCAGCGCCCGGAGGTAGCGGGGCAGGTGCAGGAACCTTTCGTAAGGACAATCCTCGAGGAAATTATGCGGCGCCAGGCGGGCGAGGGCGGCCTGTAATTCTCCGAGAAACTGCAGGGCCGGTCCATTGGCGCGATTGTCCTTTACCAGGGACCGGAGGCCTGCATCGGCCTCGTGGCAGGCCTTGAGAACCGGGAGTATGGTCTTGCGCACCTGTTCTCCCTCGGGTAGTATCAGGGGCCGGACTTGGGCCGCATGGGCGCTGAATTCTTCTGCCGTCCGGATCTCGGTGCCAAAGAGATTCTTCAGCGTACGCCCGTACAGAGCCTTCTCGATGGCCTTGGGGCCGCCGAAATGCTGGGACAGCAATTTCATCTCGCTGGTTAAAGACAGATTTTTCTTCAAATATTTCAGCTCTTCCGCAAAGTGCAGGGTAAAGAGGGTGATTACGCCCTCCCGGTGGCGCCGGTCGCTTTCGTCTTTGTCGCGAAAGAGCAGTATTTCAACGCTGTCGCCGGCCGGGGAAAGGGCAGGGTAGGCCAGGCCGGCGACGCCGGACTTATCCTCCAGGCGGATTGATTCCGGTAAACGGCCGAAATTCCATTCTTTAATGCCCTGACGCTCCCATTTCTTCCGGCACTCTTCGAAAACGTCCGTCCTTATCTGATCAACCACTTCCGCCTGCAAAAGCGATAGGTCGCGCCCGGCGGCCACTTCCCGGTTCTGGGCATCGAGCAGCGCAAACCGCATGCGCAGGTGCTCAGGCAGGCCGTCTAAGGGCCAGGCAGCAGCCGGAATATCGATACCGAAACGCCGGCAAACGAATTTTGCCAATGCGGTCAGAAAATGACCTTCCCGATCCGTCATTTCCTTGAGGATAATCTCGCAGGTCCTGTTCAAGGGCATGAGCTTTTTCCGGTATTCCTTCGGCAAGGCCTTGAGGAGAGAGTTGATCTTTTCCCGCAGCAAGCCGGGCACCAGCCATTCCGCCTTGAGGGGTTCCAAGAGGTTGAAGGAATGGAGCGGAATCCGCACGGTGACACCGTCATCGCCTTCACCGGGCGCGAAGCGATAGACGAGGGGAAAGTCCTCCTGGCTGCCCTTCAACTTTTCGGGAAAAAGGGCCAATTCGTCCGGATGGGGAAGGGCCGCCAGCAGGTCGCTTTCCTGCAGGCGCAGAAAATCATCGCCCCCCCGGTCTTTTATCAATTTCTGGAGCGTTTTGGTATTGTAGATGCCCTTGAGCCTTTGTTCATAGAACCGGGCGATCATTTCGTCCGGGACGAGGAGATCCGCTCTCCGCACCCGATCTTCCAGGGCGGCAATGCTGGCGAGAAGTTTTTGGTTATGCCGCAGGAAGGGCAGGGGATGCCTGATTTCCCCAGGCACGAGGGCCTCGCGGATGAATATTTCGCCGGCCTCTTCCGGGGCCACGGGGCCATAAGATACGGCCCGACGGGGCACGATGACCAGTCCGAAAAGGGTTTTCTGCTCCGAAGCCACCACTTCGCCGCGGTTCTTTTCCCACCGGGGCTCGGCGTAGGTGGAGCGGCAGAGATCACCGCCCAATGCCTCCAACCAGCCGGAGTCGATGTTCGCACAAATCCGGCCGTAAATGCGCGACGTTTCGATGATTTCAGCAGCGACAATCCAACTCCCGCCTTTATTGAAAAGGCCGGAGCCCGGAAAAAGCATGATTTCCCGTCCCTTGCTCGCCTGATAGAAGTTCTTCTCTTTTTTGATTGCAATATTAGAGAGATAGCCACTGAGGATGGATTTATGGATGGCCGCATAAAGAAGCTGATAATCTTCGCTGTGGGAGCCTTCCTGCCTCTGGAAATGCTGTTCCTTGAGAATTTGCTTGACCTGCTCATGAACGTCCTGCCATTCGCGCATCCGCTTGTAGGAAAGAAAATGATCGCGGCAATATTTCCTGGCCTTGCCGCGCGAATTATTACCGTTACGCAGGCCCTGGAATCCCTTCCAGATGTTGAGCAGGGTCAGAAAGTCGGAGGCGGGGTCCTGGAAAGAGGCCTGGGCTCTATCGGCTTCCTTTTCCTTTTCCGCCGGCCGTTCGCGCGGATCGGACAGACTCAACGCGGCAGCAATCACCGTTATTTCCTCAAGGCAACCTTCAGCCCGGGCCGCGATTATCATCCTCGAAAGCCGCGGGTCCAGGGGAATCCTGGCCATAAGACGGCCGTTTGCCGTCAATTCCCACTCACCTTGCCCATCGCTGCGCCGCTGGACGGCGCCCAGCTCCCTCAAGGTTTCCAATCCGTCCTGAAAGCTGCGCTGGGGCGGACGATCGATAAAGGGAAAGGATGTGATGTCCCGGATATTCAGAGACAACATTTTAAGAATTACGCCCGCCAGGTTGGAGCGCATGATCTCGGGTGGCGTAAAGAGCTGGCGGTTATTATAGTCTTCTTCTCCGTAGAGGCGGATGCAAATTCCTTTTGCTACCCGGCCGCAGCGGCCTTTTCTCTGCTCACAGCTGCTGCGGGATATTTCCCTCACCGGCAGGCTGTTGGTGCGCAGCCGCGAATTGTAATGGGAGATGCGTGCGGTGCCCGGGTCGATAACGTACCGGATGCCGGGGATCGTCAGGGAGGTCTCGGCAATATTGGTGGCGACAATAATTTTGCGCGCCGCGGCCGGCTCGAAAATTCGCCGCTGTTCCTGCCAGGGAAGGCGGGCATAGAGAGGCAATACCGCGGCGCTGCCGCATTTGCCTTTCAATATTTCACAGGTTTCCCGGATATCGCGTTCCGTGGCCATGAAGATGAGGATGTCGCCATCATAGCTCTCGGAGAGCAGTTCTTCCGCGGCCAGACAGGCTGCTTCCGGATCACTGAGCTCGATATCACTGCCGTTGCCTGCCGCGGGAGGTCGATAAAACACTTCAACGGGATAAGTACGGCCGGAAACCTCGATAACCGGCGCTCCGCCAAAGGCCTGGGAAAATTTTTCACTATCGATCGTGGCTGAGGTGATAATTACCTTGAGGTTCCTCTTCTTCGGCAAAATAGTCTTTAAAAAACCGAGCACAAAGTCGATATTAAGGCTTCTTTCGTGAGCTTCATCGACGATGATCGTATCATAGGCAGATAAATCAGGGTCAGTCTGGGTCTCCATGAGTAAAATTCCGTCGGTCATGACCTTGATGAACGGTCGGGCGCCGGTTTGGTCATCGAAGCGAATCTTGTAGCCGACGGAAGCACCCAGGCTTTCCCCCATCTCCTCGGCGATCCGGCCGGCGACGGTGATCGCCGCCAGGCGCCGCGGCTGCGTACAGCCGATCATCCCCCGCTTTCCCCTCCCGGCCTCCAGGCACATCTTCGGGATCTGGGTCGTCTTCCCCGATCCTGTTTCTCCGGTTATAATGACCACCTGATTATTCCCGATAGCGTGGACAATTTCGTCTTTTTTATCAGTGATGGGGAGTTGCGGCGGATAGAAAACCTTATTGAGAATAGCCTGGCGGTGAAACCTGTTTTCGTGCCACCCTTCCTCCTTGTTACTATTATTAACTTTACTTGCCATTAGTTATCAAAACGGCGGTCCTTATCCCGTTTTCCGGATTATGTGTCCCCAATCCCGCGGAGCATGGTCGGGGGAGTTATGGACTTTTCTAAACATATAATTATACGGCGCGTCAATTACTTCAGCAATAAAGGGCCGACCAGCTGTGTTGTCAAGGATTTTCCTGATCCATATCAGGTGTGCATAATTCACACCAAACAAAATATTATTCCGTTGATCTCCAAGATTGTTTGTTTTATACTCCAATTGCCCAACCCGGTAAACGGGATTGGCAAGTTGACGAAAAAAAAAGAGTTTTTTTATCAAGGAGTCCCAATAACAACGAAGCATTTTTCATCATCCGCCTGCGAGGGCGGCGCCGACCATCATAACCACCTCCCGTCTTTCTCCCCGTTGATGCAAATTGGTCGTTTTCTGGCCGTGGCGGTCGCAGCCTTTGGTATTGCCGCTTGCGGCGGCGGCGGTTCCGGCGGCACGGCGGACAATACCGCATCGGCGCCCCAGACCTTGTCAATGTCGGTCAGCGGCTTTTCGCCCAGCTCTGGAGCGGTCGGAACGGTGATCACGGTGAGCGGCGTCGGGTTGGATGCAGTCGTCGCCGCCAAAGTTGGCAATGCCGAGGCCGCCGTTCAGGTCGATTCCGCGGTGCAAGTGCGCGTTACGGTGCCGATGGTCGCACAGGCGGGTCGTATCGAGGTCTCCGGCAGGGGGCGAGTTGCGCTCTCGGCGACCGACTTCAGCGTGTCGGGGATCCCCGTTGTCAATCTGATCACGCCGAAAAGCGTACCGCCGGGAGGCCGTCTTAACGTCAGTGGCGTCAATCTTAACCTGGTCCAACAGGCCCGCCTGAACACGTCACAGCTTTCCATCGTGGACCAGTCACCGACAGCACTCACACTCGATGTGCCGGGCGGCGCCACCGGCGGTTTTCTCACCCTGGTCGACAGCACCGGTGTCGCGCGCCCCAGCGCGCAGCAAATCACCATCGTCCAGCCGCTGGCGATTACCTCGTTTACGCCAGCTACCATCCTGCGCGGCCAGATCCTGACAGTAACCGGCAGCGGTTTGGATCGCGTGCAAACCGTCCAGTTCGGCGGCAACGCCAGCGCCGCGGTGGCATCCCATGGCGGCAGCACGTCGCTGACCGTCGTGGTGCCCGGTGCGGCGAGCAGCGGGGCCATCACTCTCTTCGGCGACGCCAATGACAACGTGGTTTCGGCAAACAGCCTGGCCGTAGCGGACCAGATCACCGCCGATACAAGCGTCCTGTACCGGGTAGCCGCCGGTGAGCCGGTGAGGATCGTCGGCGCTGGTTTGACCGAAGTCAGCGGCGTTACCGTCGCCGGCAGCGCTGCTGTCATCACCAGCCAGACGGACACTGATCTCACCTTTACCGTGCCGGCCGGCGTCAACTGCGGCATGATTACTTTATTGTCGCCGACACAAACTGCGGTCATTGCCGGCAGCGTCATTGTCGGCAACGGCTGCACACTCCGCGCGGCCGGCATCGAATTTGCGCAAGTCTTGTCGCAAGCGGCGACGGACAGCTACCAGCGCCTGGTGCCTGCCAAGGAGACGCTGGTACGCGTGTATGTGGTCGCCGAAACAAGCGGTGTCGTCGCACCGAGCGTGTTCCTCAACGGCTTCAACGGCGGCACATCGCTTGGCACCTTGACGATGACTGGACCCGTGACGTTGCCGGTGCTGGCCATCGGCCAGGCAGTGCCCGCTAGCCTGCGCTACCAGGAAGCGCAAAGCTTTAACGTCGACTTGCCGGCTAACTGGGTGGACGCCGGTATGCACGTCGAGATCAAAATCGACAGCGAAGAACTCCAGGGCAGTCCGCTCACCCTGGCGGCCACGCCGGCCATCGGCAAGGGTACGGGTGTCGATCTGGTATTGGTACCGCTGGTCTCGGGCGCTAACGTGCCGCGGATGCCAGCCCTGACCGATGTCTTGGACGAGCTGACGCGGCTTTTACCGGTGCCGCGCGAGAAGATCAACGTGACCATGCGTGCGCCCCATACCTTGACTTCGGTCACTGACGGCGTAGATACGTCGGCGGAGTGGTCGCTTGCCCTCGCGGAGCTCGAACAGCTGCGCCGCAGCGAGGCGCCGGGCCGGCAGTACTACGGCATGGTGCGATCGATGGACAGCTCCGGCACGGTCGGCATGGGCTACATAAACACGATTGGCTCGTTCTCGCCCAAGCTGTCCGCCTTGGGTTGGGATGCGAGCCGCAGCTGGCGCCGCACCATGTCGCACGAGCTCGGCCACAATTACAGCCGCGCCCACGCGCCCTGCGGCAGTGTGGCTACTTGGGATCCGAAGTATCCCTATCCGGGCGGTGCATTGTCGGCCACGCCCTTGTTCGATTCACTTGCCGACGACATCCTGTCGCCGGCGGAACAGACCGATATCATGGGCTACTGCAGCGGGGTCTGGTTCTCCGACTACAACTTCCGAGGCGTGCAATCCTTTCTCGAAGCGCAGCAGCCAAGCGCGCCCTCGGTCTCCGTAGCAGCGGATGGCGGTGAAGTGCTGATGGTGGCCGGGACAATTGGTGTTGACGGGGTGCGATTGCGGCCCTTGCGGCGGGCACGGGGCGCCGCCGAAATCAGCGGGCCCGGCGATCACAGCCTGCGTTTGCGAACCACGGCCGGCGCCGTACTCGAAGCGTCCTTCGAGGCCGTTGATGTTGATCATGCCGAGCCGCCGGAACAGCATTTCTTCGTTCGTGTGCCGGCACCGGCCGGAACGATGACTGCGGTCGAAGTCCGCCGCCGCGGGGTTGCCATACCGCTGCGCATGACTTCACAGCTGCCCTCCCAGGGCGGCGTGATTGCGGCCGCTGTCAAGGGTGCTTCTGCCGTCGATTGGCGCGAGGTTGGTGGGGGTGCGCTGGAACTCTCCTGGAACACCGCAGTATCCCGCTATCTCAGCATAACGCACGTCCTGGGCGCCACCCGAACAGTGCTGGCACTCGACCTGAGCGACGGTACGGCACGGCTGGATGTATCGGCGTTGCCGCAGGGCGGCGAATTCGAGTTCAGCCTGTCCGATGGGCTCGACACGCAGCTGATTATCGTGCGGCGTTGAGTTCCCGGTTGATACTTACCACCTCCACTGACTGTTGCGAAGTGGTGGAAAATACACGAACTGCGGTCTTTGCAAGTTGAAGGGTGTAAACACGTTCAGGGGGGTGAATTACCCCCCAGGGCGGGGTAATATACACATCCGTCATTGCTTGCTATCGGCAGGTTTGCTGACGAGTTTAGCGACTGTGCGATTCTCTTTAGTGAGATATTTTTTTGCCACCGTCATAATATCTTCCGGGGTTATCTTTCCGATAACCTTCAAGTAATCCGTAAGATAACGGTAATCGCCAGCCAGTATCTCGTAATAGGAAAGCTTGCTGGCCAGTCCGGAGTTGGAGGCCAGACCCCTGACGAAATCCGCCTGCAACTGATTCTTGGTCTTTTCGAATTCTTCCCGGGAGATGGGCATCTGCTTAATATTTTCGATTTCCTGATAAATCTCCGCCTCTACTTCGGCACAGGTATGGAGGTCCCGGGGGGTGCCGAAGATAGCAAAAAGGTTCGGATAACGGGCGCCCGGCATGCCGCTTGCCGCCTGGACACGCTCGGCCAGCCCCTTGGCATCGATTATCGTTTTATAAAACCGCGATGTTCTTCCCCGCGTCAAGATACTTTCGATGATGTCAAAGACGTAGTCATCATGGGACGGCATGGTGGGTTTGTGATAACCGATTATAAGCTGAGGACGGGCGGCAAAAGATAATTCCAACCTTCTTTCGCCACTTTGGGGCGGTTCTTGGGTGATATGGGCATCAGATAACTTTTGCCTCTTCAGGGCGCCAAAATATTTCTGCAACATCTTTAACGTTGCCGCTGCATCGATATCTCCCACGATGGCAATAACCGTATTGTTGGGGGCATGATAGCTGTTGAAGAAATTCCTCGTATAATCGGGGTCGAGGAAGGCCATGTCCGACGGCCAACCCAGGATCGGCCGGCCGTAGGGATGGGCCTGGAAGGCGACCGCCATGAACTGTTCCACGAGTTTGCCGTCGGGGTCGGATTCCACGGATTGTCTCCGCTCTTCCATGACCACGTCCCGTTCGGCATAGAATTCCCGGAATACTGGATTTAACATGCGGTCAGCCTCGATACGCGCCCAAAGTTCGATCTTATTGGCGGGCAAGCTGACCTGATAGGTGGTCACATCCTGACCGGTGGAAGCATTGAGTCCCACCGCTCCGTTTTCCGTATAGAGCTGGTCTATTTCGTTCGACACAAACAGTGAACGATGCTTTGCCTCAAGCGCCATCAGCTTGGCCTTGAGTTTTTCCGACAAATTCTTGTCTGCCCCGGCGCCCTTCATCCTTTCCCGATCGAGTTGCTTACCCACCCGGAATATTTCGCTGAGGATTTTCTTTTCGGCGGCATAATTTTTTGTGCCAATAGTTTCCGTTCCCTTAAACATCATATGTTCCAGGAAATGAGCCGTCCCCGTGGCACCGCTAACTTCATCGACGGCGCCCACCTTGTGCCGGATATAAAGCGAAACGGTGGGGCTCGTATGTCGTTCCAGCAAGAGCACCCTTAAGCCATTATCCAAGGTAAATTTCTTTACTTGCTTTTCCAACTCATAGGACCACAAGGTCGCTGGCACAATGAGCAAAATAGACAAGGCGCAAAGAACTACGGACAGAACCATTAGCCGACGGGAATGGATATCTGCTTGATGCCTGAACATTTTAGTCGGTCCTTTCCTTCTTGAGGTATTCATACAGTTGTGCGAGTGAATAAATAATGCCTACGGCACTGATCAAGAGCATCAGCGATTGTGAAAAGAAAACCATCACAAATTCCAAGGGATTTCTTAACTGATAAGCACTAATCAAATTGCCGATCGACGTAACCAAGAAAAAAAAGGCCACGATGGCGATTGCCAGAATTTTTATCCACCAGATTAGGGAACCCATGCTATCATCCTTTTATGCACCTTATCAATATTCACTAAGTGAAGCAATAACCAATGAACAATGCGGGATGGTCGGTTCCAAGTTCTTGACACTATTAAAAAGAGATGTTAACCAGTGTCGGCTAATGGAAGATCGCTGCATCCGGGATAATGCGATCCCTGGAGAAAGTATTTTCTATTGCGCCAAGGTGTTTCAGCGAGTAATGTGCCTAGGAGTTTGTCGGACTTAGAGTTTTAATTTTAGCGACAGAGCAGTTGCCTAACATGGCTAACTCATCAGCATTGCTGATATAAAATAGGAATTATACTTGCATTATTGTAGCTTTTTCTGTATACTTAGACAGTCAAATCAATTGTTTAGGTATCGCGGAGATTGCAATGAAAACTAAGTTTGTCGAAGTTGACCGGGAGACCCGTACCTGCTCCCGCCATCCTTACAGGACTGGTTGCCCGAAGGGCATCTGGCCAGATTCGTGGTCGAGATTGTTGAACAACTCGACCTGCGCTCTTTGAAAACATCCTATGCTGGACGTGGTTCACAGCCATATAACCCTGAGATGCTATTGGCTCTTCTGTTCTACGGGTATGCTACCGGGGTCTTCTCCAGTCGCAAGCTGGAACGCAGCACCTACGATTCAGTTGCGTTTCGCTTCATTGCAGCGAATGCCCATCCGGACCATGACACCATCGCCAATTTCCGGCGCAGGTTTTTGCCCCAGATTGGCCAGCTGTTTGCCCAGATACTGATGATCGCCCATCAGGTAAACGTCCTGAAACTGGGGAGCGTCAGCCTGGACGGTAGCAAGGTTAAGGCCAATGCATCCAAGCACAAGGCACTGAGCTATGAGCATGCCTGCAAACTGGAAACGCAGATACAAGCCGAAGTCGCCGAACTGCTCAGGAAGGCTGAAGCCGCTGACCGCGTTGATATTCCTGACGGCATGATCATTCCCGAAGAACTTGAGCGCCGGGAAAAGCGTCTTGCTGCAATTGCCTCTGCCAAGATCGAGATTGAGAAACGTGCCGCTGAACGCCATACCCGTGAACAGCCAACCTACGAGAAAAAGGTTGCTGAGCGGGCGAAGAAAGAACAGGAGACCGGCAAGAAGGCCAAAGGCAAACAGCCAAAACCGCCTCAGGTCGGTCCGAGTGCCAAAGACCAAGTCAACCTGACCGATGGCGAGTCCCGGATCATGCCGACCTCCGGTGGCGGTTTCGAGCAGACCTACAATGCCCAGGCAGGCGTGGATACGGCATCAAAACTCATCGTTTCAGCACACGTCACCCAGCAAGCTAACGACAAGCAGGAGTTGGTGCCGACCCTGCAAAATCTTGCCGCATTGCCTGAAGAGCTTGGCACTGCTACCGAACTGATTGCCGACAGTGTCTACTTCAGCGAAACCAACGTCACTGCCTGCGAGGACAGGAAGATAACCCCGTACATAGCAGTAGACCGCCAGCAGCACAACCAGCCATTGTGGGACCGATTCACTGAACCGCCGCCACCGCCTGATAACGCTGACTGTGTGACCAGGATGAAGTATAGGCTGAAGACCAAGGCTGGCAAGGAAGTTTACGCACGAAGAAAAGTTACATCCGAGCCGGTTTTTGGCCTCATCAAGGCGGTCATGGGATTCAGAAGCTTCCTTCTGCGTGGCTATGAAGCAGTCAAAGGCGAATGGAACCTTGTCTGTATGGCTTTCAACATCAAAAGGCTACATGTTTTGATGAGATAGGTTGAGAAAGAGCTAAGTTATCAAGAAACTAAGGGTAAATCTCCGCAGAAATGCTCGGAAACTGAAATTGCTGCTGCATAAATAGTAACTGTTGTACCCTGTCAAGTCGGCGTGGCCGATGATGTAGGCAAGGTAAAGGTCAAGTCCGACAGACTCCTAGTGATGGGAGTGGAATAGAAACCGGCTATGATCAGTGGGGTTATAATTGATAAGGCATTGCTTTCGGTGGGAGTATTTATAAGCAGAACATACTTGTATGTCAAGGAAATATTGGCCACAAAATGTTGTGGGCTGTGCCGGTGGGTTGGGCGAGTGATGTGTTTTGGCCCCGCTCTATCGGGGCAGAAAAACTCTTTTCAGCCTTTTCACCATGCACAATAGCCTCTTCGTGCGTAATCCGGACAGACCTTTGCGGCACGCCTCTTTTTAGCAATGCGTTATCGTTACGACTGGATGTATTCATCCCACGTGTATTCGGGATCGCCGTAGATAGTATTATCGAGTGTTTGAAGCTGGGGGGTGCACGTGGCGTATTCCTGGGTTGGCTGGGCGTGGATTTTTGGCGGCGGCCTTGCCTTTACCAGCCATAGTCCAAGATGATTGAGAATATCCCTGATCACCGATGGGTCCTCAATGAAACTGATGATCCGCATGACCCCCTGACATCCTTCGACAGACTCAGGACAGGTTTCAGGCAGACCAGGGGATCTACTTTCCCGGCCTTCGCCGGGACAGGCTCCTGTCTTCTGAATCAGCCTGGCCCAGCTTTTCCGGAATACTTTTGTGCTGCCCTGCGGTTCAAGGATACAAGGGATAACGTCATCCATTATCATCCACATTGCAATATTGCCTTGCAATATTGCAATGTGGATGATAGGCATGCAGGCATGGAATATATCAAACGTCATATGGGCCGGGTTATGGAAGAGCGCTCCCGCCGTGAACGGATTATCGTGCTGACCGGCGCCCGTCAAACGGGGAAGACCACCCTTTGCGAACGTCAACTTCCGGGTCAATGGGATTTGCCTTATACCAGCATCTCCTTTGACGATCCCGATGAACGGCTCCGCTTTCAAAATGCCGCCGTTTCCCTCCTTGAATCCTTCAAAACGCCTCTGGTGATCCTCGATGAGGTACAAAAGCTCCCCGCCCTTTTCGAGGCCCTGAAATTGGTCACCGACCGGCAGAAGATGCAAGACGAAGGGTCCCATCCACTCTTCCTCATCACAGGTTCATCGCAGTTGCTGCTCATGAGAAACATCCGTGAGACTTTGGCCGGCCGGGTAGCCCTGTGCCATCTCTATCCCTTCTCCCTGGCCGAGGTTGCCGGCACTTCGGATATGCCGCTGCTTTCGACCATCTGGCGAGAGCTTGAAATGTCCGGCGAAGCGGTGAAGAAATATGCAATCCTTTCGCCGGAGGAGGGACGGCGCTTGCAAAAGCTGAAGGATTTGCACCTTGCCTGGGGTGGTTATCCCCCCGTCTGGCAGCGGGAAGAGGCCGCGGAAAAATGGAACTGGCTTCGGGACTACCGCAAAACCTACCTGGAGCGCGACGTGGCTGATGTGGGGCAGGTCGCGAATCTCGATACTTTTGCCATGGCCCAGAAACTGCTCTGCACACGGACGGCGAATATTTTGTCCGTCAGCGAGGTGGCCCGTGATCTCTCTCTCGCCGTCAATACGGTAAAGCGGTACCTTAATCTGCTGGTACTCTCCTTTCAATGTTTTCTGCTCCCCCCGTACTTTGCCAACGTCGGCAAGCGGTTCGTAAAAAGCCCGAAGCTTTACTTTCCCGATACCGGGTTAATGAAGGTAATCTTGGGAGAATTTTCCATAAATCAGGGCGCCTTGTATGAAAACTGGGTTTTCAGCGAACTTCTGAAGTGGAAAGAGCTCCAAGCGATGGAACCGGACCTGTTCTTTTACCGCACCAGCGGCGGCCTGGAAATCGATTTTCTCCTGACCGGCGCCGGCCGTATGCTCCCCATTGAGGTGAAATCCCACGATCGGGTATCACCTGCCGACGGCAGGAATCTGGAGGTGTTTTTGAAAGAGTATGATGCGGTAGCCAAGATGGGCCTGTTGGTCTACCCCGGCCGGGAACTGCTGGAAATCCGACCGCAGGTCTGGGCGATACCCGACTGGTATCTATTTGCATCGCCGTGAAATGGTCGCGGATAATGAAATCAACGCAATGTGGGGTCAGTTCCAACCTTGACTGTCCATTGCACATATGGTTTTATCCTGCCATTCCGGCCGGAGCACGAATTCAAACACGGTCGGATGCCCCGCCATTGGCGCCTGGTTAGAGCCGGAATCCGATTGGCCACTTCATCAATAAACTAGAAAGTCTCCATTTAACATGGTGTTTCTCGTCGGGATGTATTATGCGGACGCCTCATAAAAATCGGAGAGCTCGGTCGGGTGCTGGCTGACAATTGCCGCATAAACACGGGTCAGAACGGCCTCAGCCGGTTGCTCTTCGTCCAGTATTCTTTCGAGCCGTTGCCAAACCAGTTCCAGCTTTGCGGCTTCGGCAACCAAGGCGGGGTCGGCGGCCATGGCGGCCCGCAGCTTTGCCTCTCCTTCCCGGTCCAGTTCGCCGCAGAGGGCATCGGTTACTTTCTGAAGGATCTCATCCCTGTCCATCTCTGGCTCCTCTCCCAAGCTTTGCGCCAGCAGGCGATGGGTCCGATGAATCTGCATGCGCACCGTAGCCGGCGTGGTCCCAAGAGCCGCCGCCGCCCGGTATTTCAACCCCTCGAAACGGACCAGCAGCAAAGCGGCTCTCAGGTCGGAGGGAAGGGCCAGAATCGCTTCGCGTATCCGGCGACTTTCTTCTTTTTGGATGGCGGCTTCCGGTGGCGCGGGTCCGGGCGAGGGCAGCGCTTCGAGCTTTTCCGGAGCTATTTGAAACCTACCCCATCCTTTGCGGCAATGGTCGCGGAATTTGTTGGTGGCAATAACGTACAACCAGGTGCGCGGCGAGGAGCGGCCCTGGAAGGCGGCCAGAAAGGTTTCCTGCAGCAGGTCCTCGGCCAGCTGCGGGCAGCCGCACAGGCGGTGCAGGTAGGTATGGATGGCGGCAGCGGTCTGCCGGTAGAGCAGGGTGAAAGCTTCGTAGTCGTCGCAGCGGGGCAAGACAGGTCCGGAACAATCAGCCTGAGTGCCGTTCACCGGATTTTCCATCGGTTTACCCTCATTGGAAAGAATAGTAACTTAATTGCTGACGCCAAATGTATGGAAAAAAGGCAGCTTTTTGTCAAGGATAAAATGCCGCTATGGACTGCCATAATTCGACAGCCTGACCCCTTGCTAAGAGATATTCTGCGGAGGTGAGGATTGGACGTCGCCGCGGAATTGAGCGCCGTGAGACCGGAACGCTTCCTGGCCTCAAACAACCACCGGAGATAACGGTAGCGGTCTCTGGCAAATTTCAGAAGGAATTCCTTCTTGTGACACCGATGAGTGATATGCCAGAGGTATCCGGGTATGTAATGCCGGTTTGCTCTCGCCATAAGGATTCACCCTAAGATAAAAGTTTTCATGGCCCAAAACATCATTCTAAAGGCTAAAATTACCGGTTTTATAGAGCTATATCTTTTGAATACAGCCAGTTGCCTTGGTCCGACCCCCTTCGATTGCGACGATCGCAATTATACTACTCACAAGACATACTGTGGGCTTGGGCCTTGACAACCGCCCGCGCCTACCTAGACTGGGTAGCTATGCCCGTCGTAGACAATGAACCGCCCCATGAGATCTTGGGATTCATTGTGCACAATTCTCCCGCAAAACCCTCCGGCGACCTTGTCCAACTGCTCGTCTGACAACTCGTGGCTCGACGGTTTTGCCGGCAGCACAAAATGAACCAGCTTATCGGTGTTTTCCACCACTTTGATCCGCAATCCTTCCGGTATGTCCAGTCCCTCCTGTTTGAGCGCCGCCTCCGGATCGGCCAGCAGCCGCTGCTTGAAGCCCTCGTCCATCCATGCCTTGGCAATAATCTGCTGCATCTTCTTCGCCTGCTCTTCACGGGTCATGGTTCATTCCTTTCCTGAATAGGAGCGGTTCTTCCCCATATAGGGTCGATTGCCACCCGTACCGCCTTTTGGAGGAAATCGGCGGCAGCGCTCATCAAGCGTACGCCATAAGGATTCACTCTGAGATAAACATTTTCACGGCCAAAAACAGTATCCTAAAGGCCAAAATTATTAGTTTTCTGGAGCGCTTTCTTATTGAATACAGCTAGTTGCCTTGGTCAGCCCCCCCCAGACTCACCATTATTCACCTCGCAAGACATATTGCGGGCGTGGGTCTTCAATATCTACCTGACGGTAAACTATTCATCCTTGTGCCATAATCTCTTCACCTCGTTGATGATAGTTTCTTTGTCACAAAAGCAACCTATCATCCCGTTTTTACAGGGTCAACGAGGTTTTTCTATTTTTTTGGCGGTGGATCAAGGTTAAGTAAGGTGTCCCCCGCCACCGAAACACCTGCATACCTCCCGTGCTGACCGCCACCATACCACATGCTCCTTTCTCTTAGACGAATAAAAAGCGGTTTTGTTTCAGGGGGCTCAATTATTTATTCAGCAACGGGCGCCGCTGCAACGTCGTCGCAATAAGGCAAGACAAAGGATTTGTCAGTTAGTGGGAAAATTCGAGAGTCCGGACTTTAAGGCCCGGTACATTTCATCCGTAAAATTCTCGCCCTGGCAGGGCAGCAGCGTGTTATTGTGGTACAGCGGTTCCGCTTGAATATCGAAGGGAGAGACCCGGACGGCCTCCTCCCAGAGCGCCGTGCCGGGGATGGGGGAGTATTCGGCCAGAATCGGTTTCGCGCCGCAGGATTGCACATAGTCGATACTGTCGGCCACCTCGGATGCCGACTGGCCCGGCAGGCCGCAGAGAAGATAGATGCCGATCTCCTCTCGTTGAAAGCCGGCGTCGGTCAAACATTTTATGCCCTGCCTTAAATCTCCATTGGTGACTTTGCCGCCGGTTTCGCTCTGCCGTTTCAGATCAGCCGTTTCGAATCCGAAGCGAATGGTTTCAAAACCCGCTTTAAACATCAAACCGGCGATCTCGTCGTCGATCTCCCGCAGATGCAAGCCGTTGGGACAGTGAAAGCGCCAGGGAAGGCGGTGTTTGATAATTTCCTTTAACAGGGGGATCGCCATTAAGGACGGATCAATAAGGAAGGCATCATCATATAGAGCAAAGTTTTGCACGTTTAAAGAGGCATGCCAAAACTGGAGCTCCTTGAACACCTGATCCGGGTCACGCCGCCGGAAAGAAGGATTCAAAATCCGGGAGGCGCAATAGGTGCAAGTAAAGGGGCAACCCCGGGAAGTCCTGATGGGCAATTGCTCGGGATGGGGGATCAGATCGCAGGCAGGGTAGGGGTAGGAATCCAATCTCCGGCCGTCCGGCAGGAAGGGCGGCTCTCCGCCCAGAAGGTCTTCTATCAAGGGAACGAGCCCCTCTTCTCCGTTCCCGGAGAAAAGATAATCCGCCCCCGAGAGGCGGGCATGCTCGGGACAAAGGGTTACATAATTGCCTCCCAGAACGACCGGCGTCCCCGGCAGGACTTCCTTCACCACTTTGATCGTTTCAAAGACGCCCGGGTACCAGTAAGTCATCATTGAGGTGATCATGACCAGCTGCGGGCGGGGAAGGGCACTCAGCGATTCCCGCAGGACCTGCGGCGTCACTCCGTAGCGGTGGTAATTTTTGGGGATTGCCTTCAGGGCTTCCGGTTTAGGTATTATTTCCCGGAAATACTTGCCATGGCCGGAGGCATTGCGCCGGGGGCTTCTGTGCGCGGGGCTCTTTCTCATCTGCGGATTCCAGGGATCCAAACAATCGATGAATTCCACCGAAAAACCATTCCGGCGCAGAAACGAGGCTATATAAAGAAGACCCAACGGCTTGATCCAAAAGTCGTAAGCGGCAAAGTCGTGTATCCAGGGGTTAATCAGAAGAATTGTTTTTTTCATCGCCGCGGGTTGTCTTAGCATAAGACCTTCCGGGGGAGCAAGGGGTTTACTTAAAACAGTCATCGCAGCTCTTTATAGGAGGGATTTTCTGTATGGTGCCAAGTTGTTCGTTGAATTTGAGGAGAAATCATTTATAATGATAGAAATTTTCTTAAGGAGCGAAGGGAGAAAGGGGACGTTAGATGGCTATTTCGAAAAAAGTTCAAAGCATTATCGCTAAGTCGTCCTGGATCAGGAAAATGTTTGAAGAGGGTGAAAACCTAAAGAAGCAATTTGGACCGGATAGGGTTTTTGATTTCAGCCTCGGCAATCCCAATGTCGAGCCCCCGCGGCAATTAAAGGAATTGCTTTGCCAGCTGGCCGCTGATGATATCCCGAACAAGCACGGTTATATGCCGAATGCCGGCCTGGCAGAGACCAGAAAGGCCGTAGCGGCCTATCAAAGAGAACCGCGCGGCGTACCACTTTCGGACCGTCACATCATCATGACCTGCGGGGCCGGGGGGGCCTTAAACGTCATCTTAAAAGCCCTTCTCGACCCCGGCGAGGAAGTGATTATCCTGGCGCCTTATTTTGTGGAATACCATTTCTATGTGGATAATGCCGGCGGTTCGACGAAGCCGGTAAACACCAGGGAAGATTTTTCTCTTGACCTGACGGCGATCGAGGAAGCGATTACGGAAAAAACCAAGATTGTGCTGCTCAATTCTCCCAACAATCCCACCGGCAAGGTCTACGACACCCCATCCGTAAAGGCGCTGGCCAAACTATTGCGGGATAAAAGCCGCGCCCTGGGTAGGGAAATTTACATTGTTTCCGACGAGCCTTACACTGATATCGTTTACGACGGCATCCAGGCGCCGAGTATTATGGCCGCTTACGACAACAGCATTGTTGCCTCCTCCTATTCCAAAAGCCTTTCCCTGCCGGGAGAAAGGATCGGCTACCTCGCCATTAATCCAGCCTGTGACAATGCCGAGATGATAATTGACGCGGCCATTTTGTGCAACCGTATTTTGGGGTTTGTCAACGCCCCCGCCCTCATGCAGAGGGCGGTAGCCAAATTGCAGGGCGTTCAGGTGGCTGTGGGAGAGTATAAACGCAAGAGGGACCTGCTTTGCAACGGGTTGGCGGCCTTAGGATACAGTTTTAACAAGCCGGAGGGGGCCTTTTATCTTTTCCCGCGCAGTCCGATCGCCGACGATGTCTCCTTCGTCAATGCCTTGCTCCAGGAGAAAATCATAACCGTCCCGGGGAGCGGCTTCGGCGGCCCGGGTTTTTTCCGCATTGCCTACTGCGTAAGCGATGAAACTATTGTCAACTCCCTGGATGGATTTGGGAAGGTAATGAAAAAGTTTTCTTAAGCCCAATGACAAAGGAAAGCGTGACGGTTATTTCCCGACAGGGCCTTAATAAAGGACGCTGAAGTCCTTGTACTCTCCGGTATAGGGTTCCTCTGCGCTCTTGACATCCCTGACGGAGGCGGAGGGAGGCCCGTGCCGGCACCAGTCCAGCAGGGCGGCGAGATTTGCTTCCGGCCCTTCCAATACCGCTTCCACGCTGCCGCCGGCCCGGTTTCTCACCCAACCGGTAATCCCCCGTGACCTGGCTTCCCGCTGCATATGGCCACGGAAGAAGACACCCTGCACTTTACCCTCGACCGAAACATGCATTCTTTTCATCGGCATCCTTTCCGGAAAACGGCTTATTTGTTAATCAGCGGACCGCAAATTTCTTATCGTCATAGGGCTTAGGAGAGATTGCCCCGTCTGTCAAGGCAAATTTCCATTAATAATCTCTGTTTAAAAATAACTTGTCTTTTAGTGGCTTATGGGTATAATCCACAATAAAACATGTAACTTGTCAGTTCGAGAAAGGATTAATGTTCGGGGGGACTTTCCGGAATCAAGGGGTGAACTTTATGGAAGCTGTCTACGCACCCTGGCGTGGCGAATATATCAGGAGCGAAAAACCCAGCGGCTGCATTTTCTGTAAAAACTCCCTCAGAAGTGACGATTATATCTTGTGGGAAGGGAAATCCGTCTACGTGATGCTGAATCGTTATCCCTATACTTGTGGTCATTTAATGGTTATTCCCTTTCGCCATCTGGGCCGGCTGGAGGAATTCACCCCGGAAGAAAAGCTAGAAACCTTCGACCTCGTTGAGCTGGCGCAAAGAGTGCTGCAGGCCGCCATGAAACCGGATGGATTCAACGTGGGCATGAACCTGGGCCGGGTGGCCGGGGCAGGTGTGGATGACCATCTACATGTCCATCTCGTGCCCCGTTGGAACGGCGACACCAATTTTATGACCGTTACAGGTGAAACGCGCGTAATTTCCGAAGATCTGTCTCAAACTCGCGCTAGCCTTATGCCATTGTTTTCTCACTTTATCTCGCCGGGAGGTCCGAAATGAGGATTTTTTACACCATTGTAGTTGTCGGCGTTGTGCTTTTCATTATCTCCTTTTCACTTCAGAATTCCTCCGAGGTGCCGCTGAGATATTACGATTTTGTCGACGTAACCCTGCCGTCCTACATGCTGATGTTTATTGCCTTCCTTGTGGGTGTCATCTTTACCGGTTTGATGGGATTGGCGGAAAGACTTAATATGACAAAAACAATCCGCCAGTTGAATAAAGCGGTGCGCGACCTGCGCCGAGAGTTACGTTCGCAGGAGACCCTTCCGGACGTCGCGGGGAGGGATGAAAACGACAACCCGTTAGAACCGTGAAATTCCTGATTGATTCAACGCTCGGTAAGTTAGCCAAATGGCTGCGCATCCTGGGCTATGACGCAGCCTATCACCGACTGCGCATTGAGGACCGTGAATTCGAGAACGCTGCCGCTGAAGGCAGGATTTTTCTCAGCAGGCAAATAACCGCCCCCGGCAGGCAATATGGCGGACAGGTATTGGTTATCAGCCACGATCGCCTTCCGGACCAGTTAAGCGAGGTGCGGGAGAAACTATCCCTGGCGCCGGAGGCCCAAAACTTTTTCACCCGCTGCCTCATATGTAACGCCAAGCTTCTGCCGGTCGGCAGGGAAGACGTGGCCGGAGAGGTTCCGGCCTTTATCATTGACAACTACACCGACTTTCGGAAATGCACTTCCTGCAAAAAAGTCTTTTGGCCCGGCACCCATCGGGGCCGCATGCTAAAGTTTATTGAGACCCGCAATCGCGGGTGTCCCCTTTAATTTTTTCGATGGCGTGGGGGAGGGCAGGCAGGACGACGGCCAGGTTCTCGCGCACGCCCTTGGGACTGCCGGGTAGATTGATTATGAGGGAGCACCCTCTGATCCCCGCCACAGCCCTGGAGATCATGGCGTGCGGCGTAAAGGCGGCACTTTCCCTTCGCATGGCTTCCGCCATCCCGGGCACTTCCTTATCAATCACCTCGAGCGTGGCATCCGGTGTTACATCGCGCGGGCTCACACCAGTGCCTCCCGTTGTCAGGATGAGATCAAGGTGCATGATATCGGCGTATTCACACAGTGCCTTGGCGATGAGATCTGTTTCGTCGGGAACGATAGTGGTTCGGGTTACGGTAATCCCCATGCTTTCGAGGGTCTTTATTATTTCCTGGCCGCTTTTATCTTCCCGTTCACCCCGATAACCTTTGTCACTGACCGTGATGACACCGGCATTAATCGGCATCTATTCCTCTTCCTTCTCTTTCTTGGCCTCGGCAATTATCTTTTCGGCTATATAGGGCGGCACTTCCTCGTAATGGGCAATCTCATAACTGAAGGTTCCCCGGCCGCTGGTCATCGATCTTAAGTCAGGAGCGTACTTAAGGATTTCCGCTAGCGGGACCTGCCCTTTGATGATCTGGTGCGACCCCTTGCTGTCCATGCCGAGAACACGGCCACGCCGGCTGTTCAGATCGCCGATGACGTCACCCATGTACTCTTCAGGAACTTCTATGCTGATATCGACTATCGGTTCCAAAAGGGTGGGCTGACAAGCCAGCACACCCTTCTTGAAGCCCATGGATCCCGCTATTTTGAAGGCCATTTCCGAAGAATCAACGGTATGGTAGGAACCGTCGACCAGGGAAACCCTCAGGTCCACGACAGGATAACCAGCCAGAATACCTTCATGCATGGCTTCAATAATACCCTTTTCTACTGCCGGACGGTATTGGTGAGGGATGACACCGCCGACGATTTTATCGGCAAACTCAAAACCGGTGCCTCGGGGCAGGGGTTCAATATCGAGCCAGCAATCGCCAAACTGGCCTCGCCCTCCGGATTGCTTTTTATATTTTCCCTGGACGTTGGTTTTTCCCTTGATTGTTTCCTTATAAGGGACCTTAGGTGTTTTAAGATTCACCTCAACACCGAACTTCCGCTTCATCTTTTCTACCGTGACTTCGATATGCACCTGTCCCATACCGGAGAGGATCATCTCCTTGGTTTGCACGTCGCGGTGGAAGGAAAGCGTGGGGTCTTCTTCGATGAGCCGGTGGATGGAAGAGACAATTTTTTCCTCGTCGCCCCGGGATTTGGGTTCAATGGCAAAGGACATGATTGCTCGTGTAGGGACCATCTTCTCGAAGACGATCGGCGCCTTTTCACTGCAAAGTGTGTCGCCCGTCGCCGTTTCCTTTAATTTCGCCACGGCGGCGATATCGCCCGCCATCAGCAATTCTGCCGGTTTCTGATTCTTGCCCTCCAGGTAGAAAATATTGCTAATTCGTTCGTGCACTTTGCGGGTGCTGTTCAGGACGCTGGTATCACCGGACAAGGAACCGGAATAAACACGAAAAAGCGTCAGTCGGCCGGCGTATGGATCCGCTATAGTCTTGAAAACCCGGGCCGAAAAAGGCGCCGATTCTTCCGGCGGCCTCTCCTCAGGGGTCTGGGAACCCGGCGCCAACCCCGAGATGGGACCGCGATCGACCGGCGAGGGTAAATAATTAACGGCCACATTGAGCAGAGAGCTGACGCCGATATGCTTGACTGCCGATCCGCAGAGAAGAGGGATAAGCGATCCCGAGGCAATGCCTTTTTTTAGCCCTTTCTTAAGATCGTCGGAACTCAACTCACCTTCATCCAGATATTTATCCATCAGCTGTTCATCGCACTCAGCAACATCCTCCATCATAGCGCTACGGTATTTCTCGGAACTTTCGGTCAATTCTGGTGGGATATCGCCCATTTTGGATACGCCTTTGACATTGTCAAAAAAAAGGGCCTTCATTTCGATCAGGTCCACGATGCCCTTAAAGGTATCTGCAATACCGATCGGAAGATAGAGGGGCGTCACTTTCTCCCCCAAGCGCTGCTTGATACTTTCGAGAGTTTTAAAAAAATCCGCCCTTTCCCGGTCCATGCGATTGATAAAAACAACTTTGGGCAGTTTTAATTCCTTGGCAAATTCCCAAACCACTTCGGTCTGGAATTCCACGCCGCCCACGGCATCAATAATGACTAAGGCGTTATCTACATTCTGGAGGCAATTTTGGGTATCATAGGCAAAATTCGAATCGCCCGGGGTGTCGATAATGGTGATTTTTTGCTTCTCCCACTCCAGGAAGCTGATGGCGGCACTGATGGAAATATGCCGTTTCTGTTCCTCGGGCTCATAATCCAGAGAAGATGTTCCGTCATCGACGCGTCCCAGGCGGTCTGATTTACCGCCCACAAAAAGAATCGATTCGCAAAGTGAGGTTTTGCCTGTGCCTCCATGCCCGATTACAGCTATATTGCGTAATGATTTTGATTCATATCTTGCCATGAAGCCTCCTTAAGAGTCATAACGGTAATGGTCCAAGATGCTCGCGCTGTTTAGCCTACAAGTGATTTTTATGTCAAGACAATTTTCGTTATTGCCTGGTGAAATGTTTGGCCTTTTCTGGCCACGCCCAGTTCTTAGCCTGTTTAAAAAAAGGATTCTTGACATCTGGAGAGAGTATGTTAGAGTAACGAAGTGTTTTCATACGGTTTGTCAAGCAGAATTTGACGGCCTTTGTATCGGAGCAATGCATTGCCTAATTTACCAGATTGATCATTTTAAAGCCGGTAACTTTACCGGTTTTTTTTTAGAGGAGGGATTGTGTTCGGCAGGATCTTGACACAAATTGTGGGCAGCAAGAATGATCGGGAGCTGAAGCGGTTAGCTTTATTCCTGAAAGAAATCAATGAACTTGAGCCCCTAATGCTATCACTTAGCGATGCGGAGTTAAAAGCCAAAACGCCTTACTTTCAGGAGCAACTGAACGCGGGGGCGGAATTTGAAAAGATCATGGGTGAAGCCTTTGCCGTTGCCCGGGAGGTGTCGCGCAGGACGTTGTTGATGCGCCCTTTTGACGTTCAAGTCATCGGCGGACTGGCACTTCATGAAGGCAGGATTGCGGAAATGAAAACGGGTGAGGGAAAGACCCTGGCCGCCACCATGCCCATTTATCTGAATGCCTTGGCGGGAAAAGGCGTACATGTCGTCACTGTCAACGATTATCTGGCCAAAAGGGACGCCGAATGGATGGGACCGATTTATAAATTTCTTGGTCTTTCTGTCGGGGTCATTGTGCACGGCCTGGACGACGATGAACGGCGCAAGGCCTACAACGCCGATATCACCTATGGGACGAATAACGAATTTGGTTTCGACTATCTGCGCGATAACATGAAATTCAATCTCGAAGATTATGTACAGAGAGAATTTTATTACGCTATCGTTGATGAAGTGGATAGTATCCTGATTGACGAAGCCAGGACGCCGCTGATCATTTCCGGCCCTTCCGAGGAATCGACGGACAAGTATTACCAAATCAACCAAATCATCCCCAGGCTGAAGAAGGACAAGGACTATACGATCGACGAAAAGAGCCGCACGGTTGTCCTTACGGAAGAGGGAGTGGCCCATGTGGAAAACCTTCTTCGGGTGAGTAATCTGTATGAGCCGAAAAATATCGAGATCCTGCATCACGTTAACCAGGCACTGAAGGCCCACACCCTCTTTAAGCGCGATGTCGACTATCTCGTCAAGGACGGACAGGTAATCATCGTTGATGAGTTTACGGGTCGGGTTATGCCGGGCCGCCGCTACAGCGACGGCTTGCATCAGGCCCTGGAAGCTAAGGAGCGGGTAAAGATTGAGAACGAAAATCAAACCCTGGCCTCCATCACTTTCCAGAATTATTTTCGTATGTACAGTAAACTGGCCGGCATGACGGGCACCGCAGATACGGAGGCCGCTGAATTCAAGAAGATCTACGACTTGGACGTGATTGTGATTCCGACGAATATGCCCATGATCAGAACGGATCACACGGATGTGATTTATAAGACGGAAGCGGAAAAATTCAACGCGGTGATCGATGAAATAAAGGAATTGCACAAAAATAAGCGGCCCGTTCTGGTGGGAACGATATCCATCGAAAAATCTGAGCTTTTGAGTAAATATCTGATTCGGGCCGGCATCAAGCACCATGTCCTCAATGCCAAGAATCATGAACGGGAAGCGGAAATCGTTGCCCAGGCGGGCCAGATGGGCATGGTCACTATCTCCACCAATATGGCGGGACGCGGGACAGATATCAAATTGGGGGAAGGAATTGCCGAGCTGGGGGGCCTGCATATCCTGGGAACGGAGAGGCACGAAAGCCGGCGGATCGACAATCAGTTGCGGGGCCGGTCGGGTCGCCAGGGCGATAAGGGTTCCTCGCGGTTTTACCTCTCTCTCGAAGATGATCTGCTGAGGATTTTCGGCGCCGAGAGGATCTCCGCCGTTATGGACCGGATCGGCATCGAGGAGAATCAGCCCATCGAGCACAAACTCATTTCCCGGGCGATTGAAAATGCGCAAAAACGGGTAGAGGGTCAGAACTTCGAAATAAGAAAACATCTGATTGAATATGACGACGTGATGAACCGGCAAAGGCAGGTAATTTATGAACAACGCAAAAAAGTCCTGAAGGGCGATGAACTCGCTTCCGATATCGAGGAAATGATCGGGGACATTACTGCTTCCTTGGTTGACGAACATTTGGACGAAAATATCAATCCTGATGATTGGAATATCAAAGGATTGGAAGATTCCGTCTATAAGCAATTTTCCGTGAGAATTGATTGGCCCGCGCCGGACCAGAAGCCCGACCAGAAACTTTTCGAGGAGAAGATACTCGCTACCACGAAATCCTTGCTGACAGATAAGGAAAAGGAATTCGGCGGCCCGATGATGGATTACCTGCGCAAGGTTATCATGCTGCAATCCATCGACAGCCACTGGAAAGATCATCTGTTGGCCATGGATCATTTGAAAGAGGGTATCGGTTTGCGCGGTTATGGCCAAAAGGACCCCATTCGTGAATATCAGAAGGAAGGTTACGAAATGTTCATGGAAATGGTGCAGCGCATTAAGGAAGACAGTATCGCCAAACTTTGCATGGTGCAAGTTCGCCGGGAGGAAGAAATCGAAGAAATCAGGGAAAATACCCAAAAGACCTACATCATGAGCCGGGGCGAAGACACGAAAACCCCCGAAACAATGAAGCGGGAAGGGCAGAAAGTTGGCCGTAACGATCCCTGTAGCTGCGGGAGCGGACGAAAATTCAAGAAATGTTGCGGTAAATAACATATTTTTCGGGGAATGTTGATGTCTCTTTCAAAGGATACACTACAGGTGCCCGGCTTCTTGGCCAACGGAATTCACGTCGGCATCAAGGCGGAAGGGAAAAAGGATCTGGCACTTCTCTTTTCTACTGTACCGTCGAAGGCGGTGGGGATGTTTACCACCAACAGCTTCAAAGCGGCGCCGGTACTAATCGATATGGAAAAGATAGAATCCGGTGTGGCGCAGGCGATTCTGACGAACAGCGGTAATGCCAACGCTGCCACCGGTGCGGAAGGATACCGGGATGGATTGGCTACCTCGAGAATAGCCGCTGACGGGTTGCACATCGCTGATGAATTAGTCCTGGTCGCCTCCACCGGCATTATTGGTCAGCCCCTGCCGGTGGACAAAATTGCCGGGGGCATCGGCCGTCTGGTGGCGGGACTAAGCCCGCAGGGTTTCACCGCCGCTGAAGAAGCAATCATGACCACAGACAAATTTCCGAAGATAGCCTTGCGGAAGGGCATAATCGGAAGAAAGGAAGTTACCCTCTGCGGTCTGGCTAAAGGCGCCGGGATGATTTGTCCCAATATGGCAACGATGCTCGCTTTCTTTGTGACTGATGCCGACGTCGACGCTTCCGCTCTGCGGAGCCTTTTTCGACACTCTGTCGATAAAACATTCAACGCTATTACCGTGGACGGCTGCATGAGCACCAACGATACCGTTCTTCTGCTGGCAAACGGTATCGCCGGCAATAGGACGGTAAGAAATGGTTCGAGAGCTTATGCCCTTTTCAGGGAAATGCTCTTGGAAACAATGATCGAATTATCCCAGGCTATTGTGAGCGATGGCGAGGGGGCAACGAAGGTAATCGACGTGAACGTAACAGGAGCCTCATCTATCGCCGAAGCTAAAAAAGCTGCCTATGCCGTGGCCAATTCCAACCTGGTCAAAACCGCCTTTTTTGGCGGCGATCCAAACTGGGGGCGTATCATTTCCGCCCTCGGATCAGCCGGCGTTAGGATGGTTGCGGATTCTGTTACGGTACACTTCGAAGACGTCGCCGTCTTTGCCGCAGGCATGGGAGTCAGGGGTGTCGAAGAAAAATTGGCAGGAATCATGACTTCGCCTTGCATCAGGTTGCGGGTGGACCTGGCAGCTGGCGAACGGAGTTTCAGGGTACTGGCTTCCGACCTTGGTTTTGACTACATTAAGATCAACGCCCATTACCACACCTAACCACATAATAGCATGAATAAGCGGAAGTATTGGCTTGATAATTTGTTGCGTCTGTGTTAGATGCGCAGCAATTCACACATTCCCGGATTGGCGGTGTGTTGCTTCAGCGAAGCTGGCCGTCAAGATGAAAGGAATGGAGGAAAAAACACACTAAGGAGAGGGTCATGGCAAGTATTTCAATGAAGTTGCTGTTGGAGGCGGGGGTTCACTTTGGTCACCAGACCAATAAGTGGAACCCGAAAATGAAGCCTTATATCTTTGGGGCAAGAAACAATATTTACATTATCGACCTGCAGCAGACAGTGGGACTGTTTCAGACGGGATATAATTTCGTCGTGAACCTGGTCGCCGAAGGAGGAGAAGTACTTTTCGTCGGGACCAAGAAGCAGGCTCAGGAATCTGTCCGGGAGGAAGCCGAACGATGCGGCATGCCTTACGTTAACCAAAGGTGGTTGGGCGGCATGCTGACGAACTTCATAACCATTAAAAAGAGCATTGACCGGCTGAATTATCTCGACCGCCTCTTTGCCGATGACAGCATCAAAGCCTTTCCGAAGAAAGAAATTCTAAAACTTCAGAAGGAGAAGGAAAAACTGAATGATGTCCTGGGGGGCATCCGACGGATGCGCAGTTTTCCCGGCGGTATGTTCGTTGTGGACCCTAAACGGGAAACTATTGCTGTAAAGGAAGCCAGAAAATTAAAGATTCCCATTGTGGGGATTGTCGATACCAACTGCGATCCCGATGAAATAGATTACATCATACCGGGTAATGATGACGCCATCCGGGCGATTAAATTATTCGCTTCGAAATTTGCCGACGCCGTTATCGAAGGCAGAAAACTCTTTGAGGAACGTCTGCAGGCCGAGAGCAACAAGGAATCAATGGATGTTGAACAATTATCAAGAGAAGCGGAAGACGCAGAGGCAGACGTTCCCGAAAGTGTAGAAACGAAAGACGTTTCTCAAGAAGACTGAGTCTATTCAGGCATTTTTCGTTTTAGACCTAACCCCGATAAACGGGATAAGTGAGTTAACGGAATCATTTTTGCGCGTAAAAAGCAAAAATAATCTGCTGCTTTCTAATCAGAACAGCATTGTATTAAGGAGGTTATAGAAGATTGAATATTACATCAGCAATGGTAAAACAGTTACGGGATAAAACCGGCGCCGGCATGATGGACTGCAAAGAGGCCCTCACGGCTTGCACTGGAGATTTTGACAAGTCGATCGATCATTTACGCAAGAAAGGCATGGCGGCGGCAACGAAAAGGTCTTCCAAAGCAGCCAAAGAGGGCATGGTGGCTTCTTATATTCACATGGGGGGCAGAATCGGTGTTCTCGTGGAGGTAAACTGCGAAACGGACTTTGTTGCCAAGACCGCCGATTTTCAGAATCTCGCCAAGGATCTGGCCATGCATGTTGCAGCCGCCAATCCGCTATATCTGAAAGCGGATGATGTTCCCGCCGCTGACCTGGAAAGAGAAAAGGAAATATATCGCAGTCAGGCGGCGCAAGAAGGAAGGCCGGAAAAAATATGGGACAAGATATTGGAAGGTAAATTGAAAAAGTTCTATGAAGACAATTGCTTTCTGGAGCAGAGGTTCGTGAAGAACACGGATATTACCATAGAAACGCTGGTAAAAGATATGATGGCCAAGACTGGAGAAAACATTATTGTCCGAAGATTTGCCCGCTTCCAGTTGGGCGAAGAAATAAAGCAATAATGGATCAGCCGGTTTACAAGAGAGTGCTGCTGAAGCTCAGCGGGGAAGCCCTGCTGGGAAAGCGTTCCTATGGAATTGACTATGAAACGGTAAATAACATTGCCGCGGAAATCGCCGAAGTCGTCCAAATGGGAATCGAGATGGGTGTCGTGGTAGGCGGCGGCAATATTTTTCGCGGTACGGAGGCCGATGCCCGGAGTATGGAAAGGGTATCGGCTGATTATATGGGCATGCTGGCAACCATCATCAACAGTCTGGCCCTGCAGAGCGCCCTCGAAAGAATCGGGGTTGCCACGAGGGTGCAGACGGCTATTGAAATGAGGGAAATAGCCGAGCCTTACATTCAGAGGCGGGCCATCCGCCACTTGGAAAAGGGCAGGGTGGTGATCTTTGCGGCCGGCACAGGAAATCCCTTTTTCACCACCGACACGGCAGCTTCTTTGCGGGCAATGGAGATAAAAGCGGAAGTGATCATGAAGGCCACGAAAGTGGAAGGGGTTTACGACCGTGATCCATTGGAAAGCGGCGGAGCGATTAGATTTGACCGCATCAGTTATACCGATGTCTTAACCAGAAACCTGAAGGTGATGGATGCTACCGCCATCTCACTGTGCCGCGATAATCAGCTTCTCATTGTGGTTTTTAATCTCTTGCAGGCGGGAAATATTAAGCGGGTAATTTGCGGACACCCGGTCGGGACCATAGTTGGGAATTGAGCACGAACAAGCTTTTGGCAAAGGTGTAACCGATGAAAGATTTAATCATGGAAGAGCTGAACGAAGAACTGGAGAATGCCCTTCACGCCTTCGAAAAATCACTGAGCAAAGTGCGAACGGGACGGGCCTCACTGGCCCTGCTTGACGGCATTAAGTTGGACTATTATGGCGCTTCGACGCCTCTCAACCAGGTCGCCACACTTTCCGTCCCCGAGAGTCGCCTGATAGTTATTTCGCCCTGGGACAGCAGCGTAATCGGTGCCATAGAAAGGGCCATCCATAAGTCTGATCTAGGCTTAATGCCTTCCAATGACGGCAAGATAGTCCGTATCGCCATTCCTCCCTTGACGGAAGAACGACGGAAAGAACTCGTCAAGGTGGTCCGGAAAATGGCCGAAGAATGCAAAATAAAGCAGCGCAACGCCCGTCGGGATGCGAATGAGAAGCTTAAAAACATGAAAAAAAATAATGAAATGCCGGAAGATGAAATGTTTTCCTACCAGGACAAAGTGCAGAAGTTGACTGATAAGGCGATAGAAAAAACAGATATGGTGCTGGCCGCGAAGGAAAAGGAAATCATGGAGATTTAATTCTTCTCGTTCGCGTTCGCTTTCAAGGGGGGCTGAGCTCCCCTTTTCTTTTTCCGGCCAAACACAGCTTGATAATACAGTAGGCCTATGTTAAAAAATGAAAATTCATTGTATTGGTAAAATTAGATATTTATACCCGACTTGGTAACTATGCAAAGGATTGACATCAACAAACTGCCGCAGCACATTGCCATAATTATGGATGGCAATGGGCGGTGGGCGCAGAAGCACACCCTGGGACGCATAGTTGGGCATCGAAAGGGCGCCGAGGCCGTACGCACCACGGTCAAATTGTGTCGCGAAATTGGCATCAAGTATTTAACGCTCTATGCTTTTTCCGTGGAAAACTGGATTCGTCCGGCCCAGGAAGTCGAAGCCTTGATGGGTTTGCTCGAGAATTACCTCCGTGCGGAACTCAAGGAAATGCTTGATAACGACATACGTCTGATCACCATCGGCAATACCGAGGCCTTGACCGGCCGCATCAAGCAATCCCTTGAAGATGTGATAAAAAAGACGTCGCAAAACCAGGGCATGGTTCTCAATCTGGCCCTTAGTTATGGAGGCCGGGATGAGATCGTCGCGGCTGTTAATAATGTCATCCGTGACCTGCGCCTGGGAAAGCTTAAAGAAGACGTAGTAACGAAAGAATTGTTTGCCTCTTATCTTTATACCACCCACCTGCCCGACCCGGATTTGCTGATCAGGACGAGCGGCGAATACCGGCTGAGCAACTTTCTCTTGTGGCAAACGGCTTACACGGAGTTCTATTTTACGGACGTATTGTGGCCTGATTTTGGGGGTGATGACTTGCTGGAGGCCATTGCCAGTTATCAGAAGCGGGAGAGGAGATATGGTTTGACGAGCGATCAATTGCAGAAGGTCGATTTGGCATGAACCTACATTTTCAGAGGTGGCTAACCGGTTTGATCTCCGCGCCGCTCATTATTTTCATCATCTATAGCCCGGCGAAATTATTCGCTTTTCTCATCTTCATAATTATTCAGCTTGCCCTGTGGGAATATAACCGCCTGTCATTCGGTGCTCAGGGTTATGCCCCGGAGAAGGCAGAAGTAACCATATTGGCGTCGGCGATCGTCCTTTCCGCTTATGGCGGTGATTTTCTTTTGATGACATCGGTCCTAACTTTTTCTTTGCTTACCTCCTTTCTGATTTTTCTTCTGCGCGTGAAGGATAAGAATGTTGATCTGAGGGGAATGGAAAAAGTTGTCCTTGGCTTCCTCTATTTACCTTTCTTGATGTCCTTTTTTATTCTCTTGCGCAACTTGTCCAATGGAGTGCAGTGGGTTTTATTTACCATGGTCATTGCATTTTGCGGCGATAGTTTTGGATTCTACACCGGCAGATACTTAGGGAGAAGAAAATTACATGTTGGCATCAGTCCCGGCAAAACGGTGGAAGGAACGATCGGACTGATATCGGGAAGCCTTTTGGGTGCTTTTTTCTTCCAGCGATTCTTTTTTCCGGAACTTCCCCTTGGGCATGCCTTAATTATGGGAGCCTTTGGCGGGATCATGGGCCAGTTGGGAGACCTTTTCGAGTCGGCAATGAAGCGGGCCGCCGGAGTAAAGGATGCCGGTTTCCTTGTTCCCGGCCACGGCGGCATGATGGACCGACTGGACAGTCTCAGCTTTATCGCTCCTTTCATATTTTATTATCAGCAGTTAGTCATAAGATGAAATACTTAAGCATATTAGGCTCCACCGGTTCCATCGGTGTCAATACTTTAAATATCGTGAGGGGCAATCCGGAACGGTATCGGATCATTGGATTGGCGGCAGGCGAAAACACGACCCTTTTGCATGAACAAATATGTGAATTTCAACCTCAATCGGTCGCCGTTAAAAATGAGGACATTGCGGGCCGCCTGGAGAGGTTGCTGACCTCTTTTCCCCGGCCGGATATTTATTATGGTCCTCAGGGATACCGGAATGTGGCCGTCGCTGATGGCGTCGACATGGTCGTTTCCGCCATGAGCGGCGCGGCCGGACTACTTCCCTCGCTGGCGGCAATTGATGCCGGCAAGGATGTCGCCATCGCCAACAAAGAAGTTATGGTCATGGCAGGCGAAATTGTAACTGCCCGGGCGCGGGTCAGCGGCAGCAGGATCTTACCTGTAGACAGCGAACATAGTGCCGTTTTTCAGTGCCTCTTAGGGCATCGCCGGGAAGACGTTAAACGCATTATTCTAACGGCATCGGGCGGGCCCTTTCTGCATCTGCCGAAAGACGAACTGTCCCGCGTTACGCCTTCGCAGGCACTTAATCACCCCAATTGGCAGATGGGGAAAAAGATTACCATTGATTCGGCAACCATGATGAATAAAGGCTTGGAGGTCATAGAGGCGAGGTGGCTTTTCGATCTCGATTGGGAAAAGATTCATATCCACATCCACCCTCAGAGTATCGTCCATTCGTTGGTGGAATACATTGACGGTTCCGTCCTGGCGCAGCTGGGCGCGCCTGACATGAAGGTTCCCATCGCTTATGCCCTTTCGTTTCCTGAAAGAACGCCGGTTCATGGTTCCACTCTTGATTTGCTCACGGCAGGAACCTTGAATTTTTTGCGACCGGACTGGGATAAATTCCCCTGCATCAAACTTGCATATGATGCAGGCAGAAGGGGTGGCACCATGCCTGCCGTCTTGAATGCCGCCAATGAAATAGCGGTTGAAGCCTTCATCGGCGGAAGGATATGCTTGACCGAAATCACAAGGGTTATAGAAGAGACTTTGTCTTTCCATACCGTTACCTCAGGCGAGCTGACCCTGGAAGACGTACTGGCGGCCGATCGTTGGGCCCGGGAATGGGCTGGGGAAGCGATCTCCAGGTCACAATAACAATGCAGACTTATAAAGAAGAGCATACGGAGCGGTTGTTTCCTTTCTATATAAGCAGAGGAGAAGAAACTTGGTAAGCATTTTATCGGTAATCATACTTTTAGGTGTCCTGATTTTCATTCATGAACTCGGTCATTTTCTGACTGCTAAGTTTGTCGGGGTAGGGGTATTGAAGTTTTCCCTGGGTTTCGGCCCGCGCCTGATTGGTAAAAAAGTCGGGGAAACGGATTATCTTATTTCACTCATTCCACTGGGCGGCTACGTAAAACTCCTTGGCGAGTCGGAAGAAGATATTTCCGCGGAGGCGGAGGATAATCAAAAGCGATCTTTTCTGCGGCAGCCCGTCGGGAAAAAGATGTTGATTGTGGTTGCGGGGCCGCTGTTCAACCTCTTGCTGGCGATGCTTATTTTCACCTTCATAAATATTTGGGGCGTGCCTGTTTTACTTCCCAAGATCGGCTCCATCCAGGAAGGGTCAGCAGCTCTCCAAGCCGGCCTGCAAACGGCCGATTTTATTGAAGCGATTGATGGTAAGGTGGTGAGCCGCTGGACGGATATGGCTGACATGATAAGCAACAGTGAAGGAAGACCTTTAAAGTTAACAGTCCGCCGAGGCGATAAAGTCCAGGACATTGCCGTCAAACCCACTCTCTTTACTGTGAAGAACATCTTTGGTGAGGACGAAAAAGCTTATAAAATAGGAATAACCCCGGCGCCGGAAACAAAAACGGAACGGCTCAATCCCTTGCGGGCATCCGCAGAGGCCTTAAAACATACCTGGATGGTGAGCAAACTTACCCTTTTAAGTGTCGTCAAGATATTCGAAGGTGTAGTCTCGCCCAAAACCCTGGGCGGGCCGATCATGATTGCGCAACTGGCCGGCGCTCAGGCCAAGGAAGGGATGATCCCTTTTCTCCTCTTTATGGCCTTGCTCAGCATCAACCTCGCAGTTTTAAATCTTTTGCCCATACCAATTCTTGACGGCGGCCACTTGTTCTTTTATCTAATTGAGGCCATTACGGGAAAAGAGATCAATATCAAATGGCGGGAGAGGGCCCAGCAGGTCGGTTTTGTCTTGCTGATACTATTGATGCTTTTTGTGATAATGATGGATCTGGAGAGACTGAACATTCCATTTCTCCAGGATCTGACCAAGACGATACCCAAGCCCTGATAGGTGGATAAGGGCGTTAACGAAATTATTTGTTTTGCCAAATACTCATAAATAATTTCTAACCCAAAATTTTTTTCGGGCGCCATAGATATGCTGACCTTGGCTATTGATACGTCAGGAACAACACTGAGTGCTGCATTGTTGGAAGACCTGACGACCAGGGCCGAGTTTTTTCTCAATACAGGCGATAACCATTCGCAACATCTGTTGCCAGCCATAAAAAGGATTTATAGTCTAGCAGGTGCAGCCATTCCGGATACCGATCTCTTTGTCTGCACCGAGGGGCCGGGATCTTTTACCGGTTTGCGAATCGGTGTCGGCACCGTCAAAGGATTGGCTCTCGCCACGGACAAGCCGGTGTTGGGGCTGTCCACGCTCGAGGTTTTAGCTGCCAATATGGGGCCGGATTCCGGGAGAATCTACCCCTTGTTGGATGCCAAGAGAGGGCAGGTCTATGCCGGCGCTTACCGGATGAAGGGCGGTATCGTGCCGGAACAAATAGCGGAAGAATTGCTCGCAGACGTAACTTCATGGATCTCCAGCATCAAAGAGGAAGGGAAAATCGTTTTTTTAGGATCAGGAGCGCTAAAGTATGCGGACGTGATTAAGGCCGCCCGGCCTGACTCATTTGTCGCCGCTGCACATTTTTCATACATCAGGGCCAGTGTCGCCGGATGTCTGGCTGTCACGAAATTTCTCGACGGCTGTAGAACTGATGTATTATCTTTTGCGCCGCGTTATTTGCGTCTTTCGGAAGCGGAAAGGAAACTTTCGCCGGGCGACACTCCGGAAGACAAGAAAGTTGACAAGCCCTGACAATTCATATAAAGCCGGGATGACCAAGAGGTTGCTTCTTTTGCAGCCGACAGCACTTACGGAGGGGAGAAGAAGAGTGAGCCTGAATCACCGCGGCATAATCGTTAGCGAAGGCTTCCCCTTTATTGCTGCTCCGGGTATTATCACTATTTTACTGGCCTATTTTGATTTTCCCGCAGCTACTGCTTTCTCATTCGCCGCCACGGTTTTTGTTACCTGGTTTTTCCGTAACCCGGAGAGGAGAATTCCCCAAGGCGAGGCAGAGGTTGTGTCGCCTGCGGACGGCAAAGTTATCAAGATTGAGGACGGAAAAAACAGCGATATCATACCCGGGGCATTTGTCAAAGTAAGCATCTTCATGAATGTGTTCAATGTGCATGTCAACCGTATACCTTGCTCCGGAACGGTAAAACTTATACGGTACAAAAAGGGCCGTTTCATTTCTGCCAACCTGGACAAGGCTTCAGCACTAAACGAACAAAATGCCCTTGTCATTAGCACAGATCTGAAAAAAGAGATCATGGTGGTGCAGATAGCGGGGCTGATTGCCAGAAGGATCGTCTGCTGGGTGAGTAAAGGCATGCGCGTGGAAAAGGGGGAGCGCTTCGGTCTTATACGTTTCGGGTCTCGTCTTGACGTTTACCTGCCCCCGGAAGTAAGCATCAGAGTGCGCATTGGCGACCGGGTGAAGGCTGGTGAAACAGTGCTGGGAGACTTGCCGTGAGGAATGATAACAGCGCCAAAAAAATCCGCCCTAAACGGGGCATATTCCTTTTGCCCAATATTCTTACGACGACGAACATTTTTTGCGGTTTTTATGCGCTTCTGGCCACCATGCAAGGGGACTTCAGCCAGTCGGGCGTTGTCATCGTCCTGGCGATGATACTGGACAGCCTGGACGGCAGGATCGCCCGGATCACTAATACCATGAGCAAATTCGGGGCGGAGTTCGATTCGCTGGCCGATCTCGTAGCCTTTGGCATTGCCCCGGCCATTCTTGCCTATTCCTGGGCACTCTATGCCTACGGCAAATGGGGGTGGCTGGTAGCTTTTCTCTTTGTGGTTTGCGGCGCCTTGCGCTTGGCCCGTTTCAATGTCCAGACCGGCATCATAGAAAGCAGGGTTTTCAACGGTCTGCCTATTCCAGCCGCGGCGTCCGTTATTGCCACCGGGATCATGCTTTATTATTATCTGGGAGGGGTGGGAAAGTATCATAATCTTTCCTTTCTCCTGATAACCATCGCTCTGGCCTTGCTGATGGTCAGCAATGTCAAATACTACAGTTTCAAGGACCTCAACTTTTTTTCCCGTAAGCCCTTCATGTCTTTTGTCCTCATCGTGCTTATCATGACCATCGTGGCCGCCGAGCCGCAGATCACGTTATTCATTTTTTCTGTCGGCTATGGGTTGTCGGGACCGGGCTGGTGGTTGATAAAACGCTTCAAGACAGCAACAAAAGAAAAGCATGAAGTGAGCTTAAAAATCTAAATTATGAGCTGATAATTTCAGGGGGTTGATATGAAGAAGTGGAATGTCGCCGTAGTTGGCGCTACCGGTGCCGTGGGCAACGAAATGATTAAGGTACTGGAAGAGCGAAATTTTCCCGTTGCCGAACTGACTTTGCTCGCTTCCGAACGTTCGGCAGGCAAGACGTTAAAATATAAAGAAGAAAATATATCAGTCAAGCGGTTGGATAATGATTCCTTCCGGGGGATCCATATTGGTCTATTCTCCGCCGGCGGCAGTGTCAGCGAACGCTTCGCGCCAATTGCCGCAGAGGCCGGATGCGTAGTGATCGATAACACCAGTGTATTTCGGATGGTGCCGGAGATTCCCCTGGTAGTACCGGAAGTCAATCCGGAGGCCCTCAAGATGCATACGAACCGGGGCATAATCGCCAATCCTAACTGTTCAACAATTCAGATGGTTGTTGCGCTGAAGCCGATCCATGACCTCGTCCGGATCAAGCGCATCGTCGTTTCCACTTATCAGGCGGTTTCCGGTGCCGGGCAAAGAGCAGTCGAAGTCCTCAGAAATCAGTCACGGGCCTTTCTCAACGGAGAAGAAATCAAGGCAGAGGTCTTTTCCCACCAGATTGCCTTTAACTGCCTGCCTCACATCGATGTATTTCTGGACAATGGCTATACCAAGGAAGAAATGAAGATGGTCAACGAGACGAAAAAGATTTTCTCCGATCCTTCCATCGGGGTCACGGCGACGACCGTAAGAGTCCCGGTATTTTACGGTCATTCCGAGTCCGTGAATATAGAAACGGAAAAAAAGATAACGGCGCAGGAAGTGCGAGAGCTTCTGTCCCGGGCGCCGGGTGTGAGGGTGGTTGATGCTCCGCATTTGCAGCAGTATCCTCTGGCGATCAATGCCGCAGGCAAGGACGAAACCTTTGTGGGGAGAATCCGCGAGGATGAATCGGTGGCCAATGGCATTAACATGTGGATAGTAGCCGATAATCTGAGGAAAGGCGCCGCCCTTAATGCCGTACAGATTGCCGAACAATTGATCGACAAATATCTATGAGAATTATCGGCGGTGACGCCAAGGGCAGACCTGTCCTTTTCCCCGGAAAGAGCAAGGCCCGACCGACTGCAGATCGCGTTAAGGCATCTCTTTTCGACATTTTGTCACCGGTGCGAGGCAAGACAATTCTGGATGTCTTTGCCGGGTCAGGAAATATCGGGCTGGAAGCCCTTAGCCGCGGCGCAATACAGGCTGTTTTCATTGAAAAAGAAACGACGCTTGTCGATTATATCCGCAGAAATCTCCGGCAATGCAGGTTTGAGGGAAACTACGAAGTATTAAACATGGAGACGGCGAAGGCGATTCCTTTTCTGCAAAAGAAGGAGGCGCGCTTTGACATCGTTTTCGCCGATCCGCCTTACGAGGCCGGGCTTGTGGAGCAAACATACGCCTGGTTAAGAGACGGAAGGTTGTTTGCCGAGGAAGGCATTCTCGTTATGCAGCATTCCGTGCGGGAAGAACCTGTCTGTGCACCGGCAGGCCCCCTTGTTCTATTTGATCAGAGAAGGTATGGTGATACGCTTTTATCGTTTTTGAATTGCCAGAAGGGGAATTAAACTATGAAAAGGCTGGCTGTATATCCGGGCTCATTTGACCCAATTACCAATGGCCATGTTGATCTCGTCAAGCGCGGCTTGAAAATGTTTGATGAAATAGTGATCCTTATCGCCACGAATGCCGAGAAACGCTCCCTTTTTTCCGTCGAGGAAAGGTTGGAGATGATCCGGGAAGTGTTTAAGGATAATGAACGGGTGTCCGTTGACACTGACCCGGGCTTACTCGTGAGCTACTTGAAAAAGATAGACGCGACGATTATATTTCGCGGATTGAGGGCCTTATCTGATTTCGAATATGAATTTCAGATGGCCTTGATGAATAGACGGCTCGATCGCGGTATAGAAACGGTATTCCTGATGGCTGGCTTTCAGTGGTTCTATACGAGTTCGAGTATCATCAAGACGGCCGCTTCTTTAGGTGGCTCGGTAAAAGGAATGGTTCCGGAAATTGTCTGCCGGAAATTGCACGAAAAATTTAATACCGCAAAATGACAAGGAGCGTCCATGAAATTAGCTTCGAGAATATCCCGTATTAAACCCTCTCCGACTCTGGCCATTACGGCCAAAGCCAACGCCATGCGTGCCCAGGGTATCGACATCATCAGCTTCGGCGCCGGCGAACCTGATTTCGACACCCCCGAGACCATTAAAAAAGCGGCTATCACTGCTATCGAGGCCGGATTTACCAAATATACGCCGGTGGGCGGCACCGATGAACTTAAGGATGCGATTATCAACAAGCTGAAAATCGACAACAACCTCACTTATAAAAGATCCGAAGTCTTTGTTTCCTGCGGTGCCAAGCATACCCTCTATAACCTCGCGCAGGTTCTCTTTGAGGAGGGCGATGAGGTACTTATCCCTGGACCTTATTGGGTTTCCTACGTGGATATCATTCTCCTTTCCGGCGCTAAGCCCGTGATAATTGACACAGAACTTGCCGATGGCTTTAAATTGAAGCCTGATCAATTGGCGAGGGCAATAAACAGTCGCACCAGGGCCGTTATTATCAACAGTCCTTCCAATCCCACCGGAGTGACCTATACGAAGCAAGAACTCGAGCTTTTAGCATCTGTTCTGCTGGAAAAGGGCATCTTGATAATTTCCGACGACATTTACGAGAAGATTATCTATGAAGGCATGGAATTCTTTACGATGGCGGCCCTGAATGAAGAAATCAAAAGGCAAGTAGTCGTAGTAAATGGTGTATCCAAGGCCTATGCCATGACAGGTTGGCGCATAGGATACGCAGCGGGACCGGAAGAAATCGTGGCTGCGGCGACGAAACTGCAAAGTCAGAATACTTCCAATCCTGCGTCTATTTCCCAGAAGGCGGCCGTGGAGGCGCTGAACGGCAGCCAGGACAGTGTCACGGTAATGGTGCGTGAATTCGAAAAAAGAAGAAATGTGATTGTGGAGGCGTTGAACGCCATCCCCGGCGTCAGCTGCCTGATGCCGTCGGGTGCTTTTTATGTATTTCCCGACTTTTCCTCCTACTTTGGCCGTTCCGCCGCCGGCAGGACGGTATCTAATTCATCCGAGCTGACAGCTTATCTCCTGGAGGATGCCAAGGTTGCCGTTGTGCCCGGAGTGGAATTCGGTCAGGACAATCATATCCGCATTTCCTACGCCACCTCACTCGAGCAGATCATGGAGGGTGTGGAGCGGATTAGGCGTGCAGTTCTCAAACTTGCCTGATAGCAAGTTACAAAGTGCTGTCCCGGATAAAGCACTTTCCTTAACGCACTTATCCCGATGAACGGGGTTAAGTTAAAACAACCTTGTGAGAGGTAGGTCAATGAAAACAGAAAAAAAAGGGTACAAGGCCAAACACGCCGCCGGAAGCACGGCAGATCCCAACATCGAGGCGGCAATCAGACCGAAACTCGATGATAACAAGCTGGCTTGCACAACGGCAGCTGCAATTGCCACAACGCTGGGTAAACCGATGCGGGAAGTTGGCGAAGCCCTCGACCTGCTGGAAATCACCATCAGCCAATGCCAATTGGGCCTCTTCGGCTACTACCCTCAAAAAAGGATTGTCATGCCGGCCAGCGAGGTAGATCCGCTGCTCGAGAATGCCATCAAAAACAGCATGGTTAACGGTTTTCTCTCCTGTTTCGACGCCTGGGAATTAGCGAAAACCCGCGCCCTACCCAAGATGGCTGTAGCCTCGGCCTGCGAAGCCATGGGCGTCAAGATCAAGCCGTGCCAGCTGGGCGCTTTTTAGTGCGTTAGAAATTGCTTTCCCACGGAAAGTGATTTCGTTAACGCACTTATCCCGTTTACCGGGGTTAGTGCGTTAGAAATTGCTTTCCCACGGGAAGTGATTTCGTTAACGCACTTATCCTGTTTATCGGGACGAAGACTTGCCCAGTCATTGGTCCGGCGGCAACTCCTTATACTTACTGATTATCAGATTAATTTTTTCTCCGCTCAGCTGG
>Ga0082335_1001532_pt1 | contig 48156 bp, 46 predicted proteins | sample Subgrocontami58m_FD_72375 | JGI IMG/M metagenome (GOLD analysis project Ga0082335, IMG submission 72375) | Subsurface groundwater microbial communities from S. Glens Falls, New York, USA - GMW37 contaminated, 5.8 m (SPADES assembly) (version 2) ... | reverse complement strand
CGCCCCCCCCCCCCCGACCCCCCGCGCGGGCCCCCCCCGCCCCCCCCCCCCACGCGGGAGGCCTGTGCGCTGCCCGCCGGGCCCCGGGGGGGGCGGGCGCCACGCCTCGAAGTCACATTCGGCTGGGACGGCGACATCCTCGACACTGCCTTGCAGACCGCGCACATCGTGGTCGGTGTGCCGGAAGACCGCGAACGTCTGCGGGCGCGAGCCCCGCGGCTGAGGTGGATCCACAGCTCGCTCGCCGGAATCGACCGCCTGCTGCCGCTCGACTGGCTGCCGCCGGGTATCGCGTTCACCAACAATCGCGGCGTGCACGGCCACAAGGCCGAACAGTACATGCGCATGGCATACACCCTGCTGCACACGCGCATGCCGGAAATCCTGCTGAACCAGCGTGCCCACGTCTGGCGCCAGGTGTTCTCGCCCACCCTGGCAGGCCGCTGCGCGCTCGTAATCGGACTTGGCGACCTGGGCACTGCGGCGGCACGCGCCGCCAAGCAGCTCGGACTCAAGGTCATCGGTGTGCGCCGCACGGCAAAAGCGTGCCGCCATGCCGACCGGGTGCACACTTTCCGCGCGCTGAACCGGCTGCTGCCGCAGGCGGACTTCGTTGTGCTCGCCCTGCCGCTCACCCCCGAGACGCTCAATCTGCTCTCACGCGAGCGGCTGGATCTGCTCAAGCCGGACTGCGGCGTGATCAACATCTCCCGCGCGCCGGTCATGGATTACGCGGCGCTCGCGGACAAGCTGCAGGACGGGGAACTCGCCGGCGCCATCGTCGACGTCGTCGAACCGGAGCCCCTGCCGCCGGAATCGACGCTGTGGGACATTTCCAACCTGCTCATCACCCCGCACATCTCCTGCGACGACTTCGGCAACTACCCGCAGCTCACGCTCGATCTCGTATTTGAAAACCTCGGCCGCCTGCTGCAAGGCGCACCGCTCAAATACCGCGTCAGCAGAACGTGCGGCTACTGATCAACGTGCGCGCACCGCCCCCTCCCCCATGACTCCCAAAGCCGACGGCGCGGTTGCACGAGCACAAGTTCCTGTAGCCGGGTCGCTCACGCTCGACCACGTCGCGCACTTCGTGCCGAATATCGACGACGCGGCGCCGGCACTGGAGAAACTCGGCTTTACGCTGACGCCGTTCTCGGCGCAATCGCATCGCCTCGAGCCGGGCGGACCGTTGGTGCCGGCGGGCACCGGTAATCGCTGCATGATGTTCGGGCGCGGTTACGTCGAATGCCTCGCGCCGACCGGCGATACGCCGATCGCGAACGAGCTGCGCGCCGCGATCAGGCGTTACACCGGCGTGCACCTGATCGCATTCGGCACCGCGGCTCCCGAACTCGACCATGCGCGTCTCTCCCAACACGCCTATGCGCCACTCACGCCGGTTGCGCTGCAACGCCAGATCGACACGCCGCAAGGCGAAGACACGGCACGCTTCACCGTCGTGCGCGTGCCGCCGGGAAACATGGCAGAGGGGCGCATCCAGTTCTGCCAGCATCACACGCCGCAGCTGGTATGGCAGCCGCGCTGGCTCACCCACTCCAATCATGCGGTCGCGCTTACCGCAGTGATCCTGTGCGTTGCAGATCCCGCGGAAGCGGCGGCGCGTTACGCGCTTTTCACGGGACTGAAGGCGGCAGGCACAAGTGACAACTGGCATCTCGACACCCAACGCGGCCGCCTGCTGTTCAGTACGCCTGAGACGATTAACCGCATCTTCAACGCCGCGCCACCCCGCCTGCCCTGGATCGCCGGGTACGTGCTCGCCAGCGACAACATGGCTGCGACGCGCAAACATATCGCCGCGACCGGTTTCGCCCACGGCGACCTCGATCAACCGCGACTATACGTGGTGCCGCCGTCGAGTGTCGGCGGCATCATCGTGTTCGAGCCCAAGACGTAAAAATGGGGTCAGGTTCACATTTCGCAATTCTGCTCACTGCTCAAATCTCCACTTCAACGCACCTTCAACGTCCACCCTGAAATGTGAACCTGACCCCATTTTTTCAGCGCCGCCGCGCCGTGCTGCGCAGCGCCGCCGCCCTGGCTGCCTCCGCAATACTCGCGCCGCTGACATCACGCAAAACGTGGGCGCAACCGCGTTTCAGCAATTATCCGTTCACGCTCGGTGTCGCTTCAGGATGCCCGCGCGCAGATGGCGCCGTGCTGTGGACACGGCTCGCACCCGAGCCGCTCGCGGGCGGCGGCATGCCGCGCGAGAATGTCGCGCTCGCGTGGGAACTCGCTGCCGATGAAAGCTTTCGCAATGTCGTGCGTACCGGAACGGCCACCGCAACTCCGGACCTCGGGCACAGCGTGCACGTCGAATTGACGGGCCTCGAACCCGCGCGCTGGTACTGGTACCGCTTTACCACGGGCGATGCAGTGAGCCCCATCGGCCGCACTCGCACGGCCCCCGCATCGGATGCGGCGCTAGAGCGCCTGCGTTTCGCGTTCGCATCGTGCCAACAGTACGAGCAGGGATACTACGCCGCGCACCGCCATCTGGCGGCCGAAGACCTCGATCTCGTGGTATTCCTCGGCGATTACATCTACGAGGCGTCGTGGGGCCGCAACCACGTGCGCAAGCACGCCACGCCCGAGCCGTACACACTCGCCGACTACCGCACCCGTCACGCCCAATACAAGTCAGATCCTGACCTGCAGCGCAGCCACGCGGCTGCGCCCTGGATCGTGACCTGGGACGACCACGAGGTCGACAACGATTACGCCAACGACCGCTCCGAAGACCTCGATCCGGAATTCCTCGTGCGCCGTGCGGCTGCATACCAGGCGTACTACGAGCATATGCCGCTCGCCCGGCACGCACTTCCGCGCGGACCCAGCGCGCAGATCTACGACCGCTATGCTTTCGGCGACCTCGTGCAGTTCCACGTGCTCGACGACCGCCAGTATCGCGCGCACCAGGCGTGTGCAAGGCCTGGCCGCGGCGGATCAAATGTCGTTGAATACTGCGCAGAGCGGATTGCGTCCGAGCGCACGATGCTTGGGGCCGCACAGGAAGCATGGCTCGCCGACGGCCTCACCCGCACGCGCGCGCGGTGGAACGTGATTGCCCAGCAAACGCTGATGGCGCAGCTCGACCACAAACCGGGCCCCGCCCAGAGCTTCTGGACCGACGGCTGGAGTGGCTATCCGGCCGCGCGCGCGCGCTTGCTCAACGACATCGCGCGGCTGAGACCGTCGAACCCGCTCGTGATCGGCGGCGACGTGCACTGCAACTGGGTCGCCGACCTCAAGCCCGATTTCGACGACCCGAAGTCCCCGGTGGTCGCGACGGAATTCTGCGGCACCTCGATCACTTCACAGGGTCCTTCGCAAAAGCAGGTGCTGGCCTGGCTCGCGGAAAACCCGCATCTGCGCTACGGCGAGGGCACCAAGCGTGGCTACGTGAAAATGGAAATCGGGCGCGATGCGTGCACCGCGACGCTGCGCGCGCTCGACAGCGAAAAAAGCGCGGACAGCGGGATTTACACGCTCGCGACTTTCGCTGTCGAAAACGGCCGCGCGGGCGCGCAGCGCGCCTAAGCGCCGCGGCTCGCGCGGATGATTTCCGCGCGCAGCTCGTCGTAGCTGGTTGTAACCGGGAACTGCGGAAACTCGGCAATCACCTTCGCGGGCGGACGAAACAGGATGCCCGCATGCGCCGCGGCGAGCATGGCGGTGTCGTTGTAGGAGTCACCCGCGGCGATGGTGTGAAAGTTCAACTCCCTGAACGCCCGCACCGATTCGCGCTTATGGTCGCGCAGCCGCAGCCGGTAGTCGCGAACACGGCCCGCGTCGTCCACGATCAGTTCATGGCAGAAAAGCGTCGGCAAACCGAGTTGGCGCATCAGGGGCGCCGCAAACTGGTAGTAGGTGTCGGACAGGATCACCACCTGGCAATAACTCCGCAGCCAGTCGAGGAACTCGCGCGCGCCGTCGAGCGGCCCCATCCCGTCGATGACGCGCTGGATGTCGGGCAGGCCCAGCCCCTTGCGGTTGAGTATCTCGATGCGCCCGCGCATCAGCTTGTCGTAATCGGGTTCGTCGCGGGTGGTTTTCGCCAGCTCCGGTATCCCCGTGCGTTCGGAAAACTCGATCCAGATTTCCGGGACCAGCACGCCCTCGAGGTCAAGACAAACGATCTGCAATCAGATTCTCCTATGGGTCCATGGTGTCATTGCGAGGCCCGTGAGGGCCGCGGCAATCCCGCGCGAAGCGCGCCAGTGAAAACGAGATCGCCACGTCGTTTCACTCCTCGCGATGACAGTTCCTAATACCATCCGATGTCCTGGCCGCGCGGATCGCTGGCTGCCTGCGTCTCGCCACCGGCCCCGGACTTGAACACCAGCTGCATGTTGCCCCATTTGCGGCCAGTAATCTGCAACACATGATATTTTGCCTCGAGCGCGCCGCGCCATTCCGCCGAGAATCCTTGCGGCTCGATTTCGACGCGGTCCGGCCAGTACTGATGGTGATAGCGGGGTGCGGCGGCCATGCGCTGCAGGTCGACGTCGCGCTGGTTCACGTAATCGAGGATGCACAACAGCACCTGGCTGATGATGCGCGAGCCGCCCGGCGCGCCGAGCACGAGCACGCCTCTTGCGTCCTCGACGAAAGTCGGCGTCATGCTCGACAGCGGCCGCTTGAGCGGCTCGATACGGTTGGCTTCCCCGCTGCGCAGACGGTAGGCATTCGGAATTTCCGGGCGCAGCGTAAAATCATCCATTTCGTTGTTCAGCAATACCCCGGTATCGCCGGCGACGATCCCCGCGCCAAACAGGAAATTGATGCTCAGGGTCGCGCCGACACGGTTGCCGTCCGCGTCGATCACCGAATAATGCGTCGTGTTGCCGCTTTCGATGGTCGCGGCGGCGGTGAGCCGGTCGCTCGGTGTCGCCGCGGCCGGATCGATGGTTGCGGCGCGGCTGCGCGCGTACGACTTGCCGGTCAGTTTCGCCAGCGGCACCTTGACGAAATCGCTGTCGCCGAGAAACAGCGCGCGATCGTGGAATGCCCGCCGCAGCGCTTCGATCACGAGGTGCGCGCCCGCCGGATCGCGCGCCTCGACCGGCGGAAACTGCTCGAGGATGTTCAGTGCCTGCACCAGCGTCACGCCGCCACCCGACGGCAGCGCAGCGGTGGTGATGGTTGCGCCCCGAAAACTGGTTCTGACCGGCGCGCGCTCGACTACCCGGTAGCCCTCGAGATCGGACAGGCTCCATGCGCCGCCCGTGGCATTCGCAGCCGCCACCAGCGCCTGCGCCACGCGCTCCCGGTAGAACCCGTCGCGGCCGCGCTGCGCGAGCGCCTCAAGCGTGAGGGCGAGTTCAGGCTGGCGCAACACGTAACCGGGCTGGGGCGCACGGTTGTCAGCGAGAAAAGTGCGCGCGGTGTTGACGCCGTCGCGCAGAAAGCGCTCGCGCATACCGGCCACACGCGCGTAGCGGGGATCGACCGCAAAGCCGTCGCGCGCCAGCGCAATCGCCGGAGCAAGCGCGCGCGCCAACGGCAGCCTGCCGTATTGTTGGGAGAGTTGCACCATGCCGGCAGGCGTGCCGGGAATTCCTGCCGCCCTGCCGCCCCGCAGCGTCGCGCCCGCAATCGGCGTGCCGCTGCCGTCCAGATACATGGCGGGCGTGACGGCCGCCGGGGCTGTTTCGCGCGCATCGAGCATTACCTGATGGTTGTCCGCGGCGCGGTGCAGCAACCAGAAACCGCCGCCGCCGAGTCCCGACGAATACGGCTCGACCACCGCCAGCGCCGCGGCGACCGCAATCGCGGCGTCAAACGCGTTGCCGCCCTGGCGCAGCATTTCATAACCGGCGGCAGTAGCCAGCGGGTGGGCCGATGCAATCGCGGCGCCGGCCGGCGCCGTCGCTGCGCGCGCGACTCCCGTAAGCGCGATGCACAACGCGAGCAGCGCAACCCGGACGCCAGCGCGACCGTGCGCGTGACTGGAAAACCATACGGCAATGCGTATCATCGGCGCCTTATTTCAGCAAATGCTGCGCAAAAAACTGCTCCGCACGAATGCGCGCATCGCGGATTGCGGCGCGATTGGCATCGTTCGCCTGCTTGCGACTGCCCGGATCGTCGAACGAGTGCTGTGCACCCGCATAAACCACGACCTCGAGTTGGGCGCCTCGTGCCTGTGTCTGCTGCGCGAAGCGCTGGCACACCACCGGCGAGACTTCCTCGTCTTCAGACGCAAGCAGCAACAGCAACGGCGCATAGGGCCGGTAGTTCTGCTTTTCCTGCTCGCGGCACCCGGGATACAGTGCAAGCGCGGCACGGAATCCGGTTTGCGGCGTCGGCTGCGTAATGCCGGGCGCAGTGTCGGCGAGCGTTGCGAGCAGCGCCATCGCGCCGTTCGACCAACCTTGCACGCCAACGCGATCGGCAATCACGTCACCGCGCCCGCGCAGATATTCGAGCGCGCCGTACGCATCGAGCGGACGCACCGTCTGCTCGCTGACTGCCGCAGGCCGGTCCTTGTACGAACGCGCCGCAAAACCCTGCGGATAACCGCGCGGACCGAAACTGTCGACGTGCAATGCGAGGTAGCCGCGCGCGGCCCAGAACTCGCCCCATGTCTGGTGGCGCTGGGTCAGAGTGCCGGCGGCGTAAACGCCTTTGGCGCCGCTCGAATAGGGCCCGGCGCGCCCATGCAGCATCACAACGGCGGCATGCGGCCCGGCCCCTGGCGGCTTGAATAAATAGCCGACGAGCTGAGTCTTGCCGTCTTTGCTCGGAAAGTTGACCGTATCGGGCAACTGCGCGGCCGCCGTATCGAACACAAGAAGCAACACCAGCACCCTCAAACAGCGATGAGCGGTATCCATTGTGAATAACATGGGTCCGTGACAATTTTCCAGCGTAGTTTCCAATTTGACCCGGATTGTAAACCATGCGCTCCGGCGGCCCGCGGCAAATGCCGCGCGCCATCAGGTAGAATTGACATCGCCGGACTCGCAATCGCGTGGTCCAACGCAATGGGAGAACAATCATGAAAATCGCAAACATCGGCGTCATGAGTCCCGGTGACATGGGACAGGCAATGGCACAGCAACTCAAGCAGCACGGATTCAACGTCTGCACCGCGCTTGACCAGCGCAGCGCGCGCAGCAAAGCGCTGGCGCGCGAAGCGGGCCTCACCGACGTCGGCACGATCGCGAAGTTGACCGAACAATGCGAAGTCATCCTGTCGATCATGAATCCGGGTTCCGCGCTCGAGTTCTCGGGCGAGGTGGCGCAGGCGCTGCGCGCCAACAAGCGCCAACCGCTGTTCGTCGACTGCAATGCGATTGCGCCGGTCACGATGCAGGCGGTGAACGCCAACATCACCGCGGCCGGCGGACGCTGCGCCGACGCCGGCATCATCGGCCCGCCGCCACGCGGCGGCGCCAAAAACCACCTTTATGTCTCCGGCCCCGAAGCGCGCGAACTCGAGCAGCTCGCCACGCCACAGATCAGCGTGCACGTGCTGAGCGAGCGCATCGGGGACGCGAGCGCAATCAAGATGTGTTACGGCGCGATGAACAAGGGGGTGATCGCGCTGGCGCTCGAGGTGCTGATCGCGGCGCGCCGGTTCGGCGTCGATGCCGCCCTCGAGACCCAGCTCATGAATTCGCAACGCGATGTCTACGACAAAGTCATCCGCGGGTTGCCCCAGATGCCGCCAAAAGCTTATCGCTGGGTGCCGGAAATGCTGGAGATCGCCCGCGCCTTCGAAGCCGTGGGAATGACGCCGCGCGTATTCCAGGGCGCCGCCGACATCTACGAATTCGTCGCCGCCACGGCGCTCGGCAAAGAGTCGCCCGAGAGCCGCGACAAATCGCGCGGCGGCAAGGACGTGGTAAGGATGCTGGCGGACGCGCCGCCCAAATAACGTCGCTAGGCGACGCGGTAGATCGCGCGGCGGTCCCGCTCGAACGTCACGATGTCGGTCGCGCCATCGTTCATGCTGCGGCCGAGCGCGAGGCTCCCCGAGCCTTCGAGCAGCATCTCGCCGCGCAGCACCTGTATTTCCTTGCCGTTGTCGAGCGTCACGAACGTGCCGTTGATGCTGTGATCGAACAGGTAGAAGTGCGTGCGCAGCAGGCGGATCCTGATATGCTGGCGCGAGGCAAATTGCTCCGTTACGACCAGATCGCACTCGCTGCCGCGCCCGGCCGTGAGGGTGCGGTTCGAGTGATCGAGGCGCACGGACTTGTCTCCGAGCGTCACCTTCATGCTGCCCTCGTCGCCCGAGATCAGCCGCTGCGCGCCAAGGCTGACATTGGTAATCGCCGCGGTGTCCTTCTGCCATACCACCTGGGAGATGGTGGATTCGTCGTCGCTGCCCTTGAGGACCACCCGGAACACGGGGCGCACGCAACTGCGTAATTCCGGCGCCAAGGTGCGCTCGATCGCGTCGGTCGTCAATATCTGTTCCGGCGCGGCGACAGCCGTCAGGTAAGCCGCGGCATTCACGGTATAGCCGAAGATATCGTTGCCTTCGATCAGTACTGGGCCGTAATGCAGCCCCGAGTGAATCTTGATATGGCGGTCGCCGGGCCGCTTGGCGTCGACCTGCACCTGGATCTCGCTGGCTGCGAGCACGGCGTCATCGGCGCGCGCAAACGCGCACATGATTTCGTCGCCGATGGTCTTGATGATGCGCCCGTTGTGACGCACCACCACGCCGCTCATCAGCGCGAGACAGGAATTGACGATGCTGCGCGCCGGCACGTCACCGAGCGCCTTGTACAGGTAGCTGCTGTCGCTGATGTCGGCGAACAGCACCGCCATTTGCTGTGATTCACGTGCCATGCGGCTATTCCCTTCGCGAACCCTATTATCACACACCGCCGCCGGTTTGTTCGAGCGTCGGCCGGAACCCCGGCACCCCCCTTATCGCAAGACCTGGTGCAGACTATGCGCGGCGGCAAGCGTCTGTGCGTCGCTGCCGAAAGCGCCGATCACCTGCAATCCGACCGGCAGCCCGCCCGCGGCAGCGGCAACCGGTATGCTCACGCACGGCACCCGCAGCAGCGTCCAGATTCGGCTGAACAGCGGATCGCCGGTCATGGCGAGTCCTGCGGGCGCTGCACCCGGCGCGCTCGGCGCGAGCAGCACGTCACAATCGGTGAAAACGTCGGTAAGGCTGCGGCGGCAGTTGCGCGCCAGAGTCTGGGCCGCGTCGTAACGCCCGGGGGCGATCTGCAATCCCGCTTCAAGTATCCCCTGCAGCCGCGCACTCAATTGCGGCCAGTGCGTGAGCCGCTCGTGGGCCAGCGACTGCGACTGCTCGACCAACTGGATGTCGGTCTGCGCCTGCACCAGATTGGCGTAAGTCGGCGGCAGCTTGATTTCCTTCACCGCAATGCCGGCCGCCGCAAGCTTTTCCGCCGCGCGCTCGAATGCATTGACGGTCTCGGGCAGCGCCTGCTTCCATTCGTAGGTGCGGCAAATGCCGACCCGCAGCGGCGTCGCCAGTGGCCGCTCGACCAGCAGATCGGCACGGCCGCTCACCGCGGCCGCCAGCAACGCCGCATCGGGTACGGTGCGCGCAATCGTGCCGACGGTATCGAGCGTGTCGGAGAGCGCCTTGATCCCGACGCGGCTGATCAAACCGAAACTCGGCTTGTAGCCGACGACACCGCAGTATGCAGCCGGCCGGATCACCGAACCCGCCGTCTGGGTGCCGAACGCCAGCGGCACCATGTAGTCGGCCACCGCCGCGGCTGAGCCGGATGACGAGCCGCCGGGCGTGTGCCCGGGATGGTGTGGATTGCGCGTCTTGCCCGGGTAAAACGCCGCAAATTCCGTCGTTACAGTCTTGCCCATGACGATGCCGCCGGCTGCCCGCGCGAGCGCTACGCACGCCGCGTCCCACGCCGGACGGTGGCCCGCGTAGACCGGCGAGCCGTATGCGGTCGGCGTGTCGACCGTGTCGATCAGGTCTTTGACTCCCAGCGGCAGCCCGTGCAACAAGCCGCGAGACGGGCCCGCGTCGGCGGCACGCGCCTGTTCGAGCGCGGCGTCGCGGTCGAGGTATTCCCACGCCGCGACATCACCCTCACGCGCGGCGATGCGCTCGAGGCAATCGCCCACCAGCGCCTCGGAGGTAATCTTCTTCGCCGCGATCTGGCGTGCCGCTTCAACCGCGGAGAGCGTGTTCAATGAACCCATGCAAAGACCCCATACGGGTAGCGGATACCGGTAGGTTTCCACTAATCACCCGCCGCGGTCAAGGGTCACGCGAAGAACCCTCACCGAACAGCGGCGTGGCGTTTCACGACAGCGCCGTGTGAGTCAAGCGCGCGGCCTAGGCCTTCCGGATCAGGTCGAGCTTGTCCTGCATGCGCGCATCGAACCGCTCGAGGTTGATGATGATGCGCTCGTGCAGGCCTTCGCCGATGCGCTCCTTTTCGTCTTCGGCATGCACCTTGAAAGTCAGTGTGCGTTTTGCGACCCCGACGAGCTCCGCGTGAGCGCGCACGCGCATGCCAACCGGCGTTGCCGCGACGTGGGTGATATCGAGATGAATCCCGACGGTCTGGTGGCCCGGCGGCAGCAGGCCCTCGACGGCCTGCAGCGCCGCCGCCTCCATCAGATTTACCATCACCGGCGTGGCGAGCACATGCACGCGGCCGCTGCCGATGTGCGGCGCGGTGTGCTGCGCACCGACCACGATTTCAACCGAGCCCTGCAGACCGGGTTTGATCCGGGTGATATCCATAAGAACTGGTGACTCGTGCCAGCCACGACGACACAATAGCAGCAACCACGTCTTCGCGGCCAACGTAAAAATGGTCGCAGTTGGACACGATTTCGACCTCGCAGGGACCTGCGACCCGGCTCTGGAATTCTTCAGCCGGATAGCGGTCGCGCGCTTCCTGATCGCCGCGGATGCACAGGACCGGACACGTGATCCTCGGCGCCAGTGCGATCGTGTCGGGCACCTCGGTGAGCCGGTCGAGGAAACTCTCCGCGCTGATTACGTACCACCAGCCCGGCATCAGCAACAGTTCGCGGCCACGCCCGGCCTTGACGAGCGCGCGGGCCTGGGCGGAAATCTCCTCGAACCGGTCGCCGGCGAGCAATCCGGACGCGCTGCCACGTTCGACCGATGTCGCGCCGCCACGGCCGGCCGACAGCAGCACCAACGCAGGTGTCCGGGGGTGATCGACCACATGGCGCACGCCGAGCATGCCGCCGTTGCTGTGCCCGATCACCACCGGGTGCGGGTATCCGCGCGCAGCCAGCCACTCGGCTGCGATGCGATTGTCGGCGATCGCCTCGTGCGTAAGTTGGTACGCCGCCCCTTCCGCGGCCCGGCTGTTGCGTATGCCGAGGATATCGTGCCCACGGCGGTTGAAAGCAAGGCAGGCGTAGCCGAGACGCGTCAGCACCGGTGGCAGGAAGCGCGGCGCTCCGACATAGAAATTCATCGTATTACCGTGGAAGAACAGCACGGCGCCGGCAGTCGCCCCGCCGTCGGGCTGGTGGTATGCGCCGTCGAGCGGCGTCGTGTCGGTTGGAATGGTGATCAGTTCGGTACGCATAGGGGAGATGAATGTAGTTGGGGTCAATTATTGCTTCTAATCGAAAAGATTGAAAGCGTTCGGCAAGTTCCTGCGCGCCGAATCCGCTAAATGGGCCGGTGTCATCAAACAAGCTAACTTGAAGGCCGAGTAAGCGCAGGCTCCATACCCGGGATTGGCCAGATACCCACCTCGCGCATCACCACTTCGGGCCGTCGCATCAGCGCCGCGATTTCAGGGCTCTCGCCGCTTGCAGCCGCATCGCCGATTCCCGATCCGAGGCGGCGCGCCTGCGCGACCACCATCCGCCCTAAAGCCACCCGTTGCGCCTCGAACGCGCGCAGCGCAGCAGGCATGTCGTCCCGGTAGTGGAGCAATGCGTCGACCAGCGCGACTGCATCGCCTGCGGCCTTGGTCACACCGATGCCGCAGTGCGGACGCGCGACGAACGCCGCATCGCCGAGTATCGCGACCCGCCCAAAGGCGAGGCGCGGCGACGCCAGATCGTAGATCGGCTGAAAGAACGGCTCGGCGGTCGCGCGCACGACCTCCGCGAACTGCGGCGCAAGCAGTTGCCCGGCGGCGGTGCGCATTGCCGCGATCACCTCAGTGCGGATCCGGTCGGGCGGAATGTTCATGTCGTGCAGATTGCCGGCTGCGTCGGTGAGGAGCGCGGGCAGCTCGCGCATTGCATCTGCGGGGCGATACCAGACGAAGTTGTAGCGGCGCTCGCCGGCCGTGGTGGTATTGCGCGGGCCTGCGACCAGATAGCCGAGCATCTGCTCGCCGGGCGGCAGGCAGAACCCCATGCGCCCGAACAGGCTGCGTTGCGCGTACGCGCTCAATACCCCTTCGTCGATCAGCCCGCGCCATGCCACGTAACCGGCATAGATGGGCCTTGCCTGCGGCAAATACTGCGCACGTACCGTTGAGCGTATCCCGTCCGCGCCGATCAGCAGGTCGCCCGCGGCGCGCGTGCCGTCGGCGAAACACGCGGTAACGCCGGTGTCGTCCTGCTCGATGCGTTCGAGCGACTTGTCGAAATGGTAACGCCCCGCCGCAAAAGCGTCCCTGAGCAGGCGGTACATCCGGCCCCATGCCGTCAATACCTGCCGCAGCGGAAACTCGGCGCCGATCACGTTGCCCGCGCGATCGAGCGTAAGGCGCGACGTTGCCTCGACGCCTATCGTCTGATCGATGGTGATGCCGCAGCGCTCCATCGCGCGAAACAGCTCGTCGTGGGTGACGATGCCGGCGCCGCGCCCCGCGAGCGCCGCCCCGACGCGCTCAAAGACTTCGACCTCCCAGCCGGCTCTGAGCAAAAGATTCGCGGCGAACAACCCGCCGAACGAGCCGCCGATAACCAGCGCTCTGCGCCGCGCATTCATGCACATCCCCTATCCCCGCGGCCCACTGCGTCCTCCGCGCCCTTAGCGTCGAGCGGTTATGCGGCTTTTTCGTTTGCCGGATAATTGAGCTCGATCACCACGCCGCTCGGATCGTCGAGGAATACCTGGTGCAAACCCAGGTCGGGCACGGCGCGCTCCCGGAACGCGATATTTTTCTCCCTGAGCCGCGCCAGCATGTCACTCAAACCCGTCGCGACGAAAGCGATGTGATCGAAGGTCCCGGTGCCGCCGCTCAAGGTGGAAACATCGCGGTCGCCGAGATAATCCTTGAGGCCCTGCGGATTGTCCGGATCGATGCCGACGATATGCACGATCGCGTTGTCGAAGGAATCGTGGCTGCCGCGGTACAGCCACAACCCGGGGAACTTGAACGGCGGGCGCGGGCCCACGGAAAATCCCATGACTTCCGTATAGAACCGGCGCGTCGCATCGAGATCCAGCGTCCGGACCGAATAGTGGCTGAGCTTGTCGATGGACATCCGGCGACCGGCCGCGTGGCTACTTGAGCGCGATCGGATTGATCGGCGAGCCGACTGCTCCGGTAATCGACAGGGCCGGAGCGCAAAACAGGAATTCGTAGACCTTGTCCTGCGCGCAATCGGCGGCGAGGTCATGCAAGTAGAAAATCTCGCCCATGGTGATCCCGATCATCGGAATCACGATCCAGTGCCACGGCTGGAAGGCCTCGGTGCTTTCGTTCGGACGAACTTCGCAACCCCAGGTATCGCAGCAGATCGCGGCGATCTGTTTACGGTGGATCCACTCGGCGGTCTCGAAACGCAGTCCGGGCGCATCTCCCGCCGCATACGTGCCCCAGTCGCCAAATGCCAGGCAATGCTCCATCTGGCCGGTGCGCACGATCACGAAATCGCCCGGCCTCACCTCCACGCCCTGCGCTTTCGCGCAGCCGTCGAGATCATCGTTGCTGATGCCATAGCCATTCTCGAGATAATCGCCGCCCTTCCAGCGCGGAATGTCGAGCAGCACGCCGCGGCCGACCATGCGATCGCGAGTCTTGTGGATGCCGTTCTTCTTGGCGCCCGTGGAATCGACGAGCCGCGCGTCATAGCCGTTCCACATTTTCTCGCCGTAGAAAATGTGGCCGAGCCCGTCCCACTGCGTGCCGCACTGCAGCGGCATGGTGACCATGTCGTCGGCATAGCGTATCTTCCCCGCTTCCTGCCGCCCCGCCACCGCATCGGTGCCGGTCGCAAGCATGGTGTGGATGGGGTTGAAGCGGCCGCCCCAGCCGGTGTTTTGCGGACCGTTCTGATTGAAGTCGAGGCCGAGGGAAAACGCCTTGCCCTTGCGCACCAGCGAGCCGGCTCTGATGAGATCCGCCGGCTTGACGTAATTCAAGGTGCCGAGCTCGTCGTCGGGTCCCCATTTGCCCCAGTTCTTGAGGCGTTCCGCGGTCGTCTCAAGCGTGCGCAACGTGACATCCTGTTTCAGCGCGGTCTTCGGCACCATCTTCATCGCTGCGGCGGGTTTGATAGCTGACATTGTTTGCGTCTCCTTCGGGTCGATTGAATTTTAGGGTGCCACATCCTCGGTAAACCACTCCACCGGCGCGCGCGCTTACTCGTCCTTGAGACCGATCGCCTTGATAAGCTCGCCGTAACGCGCGTTTTCTTTCCTGATGTGATCCCCAAGCTGTTCGGGCGTGCTGGAGACGGGATTCAATCCCTGCGCCGCAAGGCGCTGGCGCAGTTCCGGCGACGCGGCGGCCGCGGCGACCTCGGCGTTCAGGCGGACGATGACATTACGCGGGGTTGCGCGCGGGGCAACCATGGCATTCCACTGCGTCGTTTCGTAACCCGGGATTCCGCTTTCGGCGACCGTCGGCACGTCGCGCGCGGCAGGCGTGCGTTGCGCGGAGGTTACCGCGATCGCGCGCAACCGGCCGTTCACGACCAGTTCGTGCACCGAAACGATCGTCGACCACATGATGGGCACATGGCCTCCGACCAGATCGGTGATCGCGGGCCCCGAGCCTTTGTACGGGATGTGCTGCAGGTTGGTTCCGGTCATGAGCTTGAAGAGCTCCGCCGACAGGTGCCCGCCCGAACCGATGGAAGCCGACGCGAACGAGAGCTGCCCAGGCTTCGTCTTTGCGAGTGCGATGAGCTGCTGCAGGTCGCGCACCGGCAGCGAGGGATGGACGACGATCAGGTACGGTTCGACAGCAAGCAGAGAAACCGGCGCGTAATCGCGCACCGGATCGTAGGGCACTTTCGATTTGAGGTTCGGGACGATCGCAAGCGTGGTGCTGCTGGTGACCATCAGCGTATAGCCGTCGGGCGGCGCCTTCGCGGTGAGCTCGGCGCCGATGATGGTACTCGCGCCGGGGCGGTTATCGACGAAGAATGTCTGGCCGGTGCGCTTCGTCAATTCGTCGGCGAAGGCCCGTCCGACAATATCGTTGCCGCCACCGGGCGGGTACGGCACGATGACACGCACGGTCTTCGCCGGATAGGCGGACTGGGCGGGCGCCGGCGCGGCGACGCCCGCGAGCAGCAGCCCGAGAAATAACGCGTAAGTGGACTTTCCCAACCGACGGCCTCAGATTCCAGGTTTCGAGCGCGACTACGCGCTAACTACCGCGCAATCTACGCCTGCAAAAGAAAGATCGCAACATCGGCCCCCTCGCCCCGCGGGTCAGGCGATGTCGGGCACCGGATGGTAGACCAGATGTTCAAAGCGGTCGGGAATATGCCGGCACGGCAGTTCGAGCCATTGCGCGCCGGGCATCAACTGAAACCGGACCTTTGGCGGATTTGCTACGGTAAATCTTTCATCGCCACAACCTTCAATCCCGGCACATCCTTGAAGTCCTTCGCGTTCGCAGTGAGCACCGTGAAGTCGCGCTGGATCGCTTGCGACGCGAGCCACAAATCCTGAATACGGAATTCGGCGCCTCGACCCGCTTGAGTGAGTTTCGCCGCGATCATGCCGAACACTTCGCCGGTTTCGCTGGTGATGCGAAGCAGTGGCTTGCGTCGCATTCGGCGGAGCGTAGTCATGGCACGTTGCTTTTGCCTGGCGTCCTTCATCAAATCGATGCCAAAGCGAATCTCGGCGACGTTCACCGGCGAAAGGTAAATCGGCGCCTGCTTGGTGATCGCATGGATGTCGGCGGCACTGAGCTTGCCGCGCTCGACGGCGATCCACAGGTTCGTATCGATCAGGAAGCCCACGGATTGCGCAGCTCGTTGAGGGTTCCGCGCTTGGTCTTCTTACCGGAGCTAATGGCTGCGGCGAGGGCATCGGCGGTTTTGTCATCGAGCGTACGGTAGAGGTCGCCGAGAACTTCCAAAGCATTCTGTGCCTGGGGCTCGGGGACGAGACGGGCGATGGGCTTGTGATTGCGCACCAGCACGATCTCCTCTTGCTCGGATTCAACCCCATCCATGACGGCGCTGAAGTTACGGGCCACCTCAGTGACGGTCAGTGTTTTCATGGGCGCAATCTATCAGATCGAATCTGATTTGGCAAGGTCAGCGCTTCCCGCGCCGGGTGCTTACACAATCAGCGATACGAAAAACAATCCGGCCAGTGTCCGGGTGAAACGCAGTTGTGCGACAATCTACGCCGGCGTCGCAAAGCTGACACCGTAGCCAAAAAGGAAATTGACATGCCCGCTTCCGATCTCCGCGCAAAATACGGCGCTACTGCTTTCGACGCCGGTCTCAAACTCCAGCCGCACACTTTCGAACAACGTGTCGTGCAGCGCGACAGCCTCGATCAGCACTTCACCAGGCTCTGGCTCGACTTCGCGATCGCCGGCATGGGCGCGAGGAAAGTCCTGGATACGCGCACCTTTCTGCTGGTGCTGACCGGCCAGTACACCATGGCCAAAAGCCACGCCGCACTCGAGGACACGGTGCGCGCGGCGATCGCGGCCCGCGTCGCCTCGCGCGAAGTTCTGGAGATCATCCTGCAGTGTGCAATCTACGGCGGGCACACGACCGTCGAGCCGGCGATCCAGGTGTTTCATCGGGTTGCCGAGGAGCTGAATCTGCTCGACGAACTACGCGCCTCGCAACTCCCGGTGGACGGTAAGGACTCGACACGTTCCCATGATCAGGAGCGCAGCACCTGGCACCCCGAGGACGTTGCCGATCCGCGCTTCGCCGACCTCATGGAACGACACGGCTGGCTGGCAGTCGGGCGCGGGCTCACTCTGCGGCCACGGCATCACCTGAATACCCTCGGCTGGCAGGACGCGCTGGATCCGCAGTGGGCCGATCTCTGGGTGAAATTTGTCTACCAGGGCATGTATTCACGCGGGATCGTTGACGACAAGACACGCCTGCTGTGCATGGTGGGCAACTGCGTCGCAATCGGCGAAGCAGTTCAGGGCCGCGCTCACATGAAAGGCGCCATGCGCATCGGCGCCAAGCCGCGCGAGGTGATGGAGGTCATCCTCCAGTCGGCAGTCAATTTCGGCATGCCGACGATGCTGCACTCGCTCAAGATATTCGTCGAGCTCATTACTGAGGATGGCCGATTGGCCGAGATCGGCAATCCGCCGCATCGCACCGAGACGAGCTGACCGATCTAGTTACTGGCGGTAATGCTCGCCGCTTTCACGACACGCGCGGCCTTGACCATCTCGGCTTTCAGGAAGGCGGCAAACTGCTCCGGCGTGCTGCCGACGACCGTGGAGCCCTCGCCCGCCAGCCGGTCCTTGATTTCCTGAAGATTCACGATACGGACCATCTCGGCGTGAAGTTTTCTCAAGGTCGTGTCGGGCGTCCCCGCCGGCACGAATAATCCGTACCAGTTGGTCATGGCGTATCCCGGCACCCCTGCTTCCGCGATCGTCGGCAGATCCGGAAACGCCACGTCGCGCTTTTCGCTCGTCACGCCGAGACCGCGCAAGCGCCCCGCTTTCAGAAACGGTGAAGCCTGCGCCGGGGCCAGGACATAAACCGGCACTTCACCGGCCACTACGGCGACCGTCGCCGGTCCGCCGCCTTTGTAGGGGACGTGGTTCATGCGCGTGCCGGTCATGAGTTTGAACAGCTCCGTCATCAAGTGCGGCGGCGAACCGTTGCCGGAGCTTGCGTAATTGATCTCGTTCGGCCGCGCTTTCACGAAGGCGATCAATTCCTTCACGGTCCTCGGTGGAAAGGACGGATGAACCGCGAGCACCGAGGGATTCGACGCAAATTGCGTCACCGGCGCAAGATCGTGGGCCGAGTCGAAGGGAAGATTCTTGTAGATGCTGGGATTCACCGCAAAACCGCTCGGCACGATCAGCATCGTTTGCCCGTCCGGAGCTGCCTTGGCTGCCAGGGCAGCGCCGATCGTGCCATTCGCGCCGCCCCGGTTGTCCACCACGACCGGCTGGCCCCATGCTTCGTTCAGCTTCTGCGCGACGACGCGCCCCAGGATATCGGTGCCGCCGCCGGGCGGAAATGGAATGATCATGCGCAGCGGCCCCGCAGGATAGCTTTGCGCCGCCGAGACAACGCTTTGCAGTAATACTGCGGCAACGGCGCATTTCACCATATTCCACATGATCAGTACGCGGTAAGCCCCCCATCGAGGAGCAGCGTGTGCCCGGTGATGTACGCGGCCTGGGGACTCGCGAGGTAGGCTACCGCGGCCGCGACTTCCTCGCTGGTGGCGGAGCGATGCAGCGGCACCCGGCTGTGAGCTGCTTCGAGGTACTTCGGATCGTTGGAAAATGCAGCACGCAGCGGTGACCCGCTTGCGACCCGGCCCGGCGCAACCGCATTGACGCGGATGCCGTGCGCGGCCCACTCGATCGCGAGCATCCTGGTCATGTGGATCATTCCCGCCTTGGAAATGCCGTAGGTCGAACGTTCCGCCAATCCGATCATGCCGTGGGTCGACGCGATGTTGATGATGCAGCCCGGCCGCCCGCTGGCGATCAGATGCCGCCCGAGCTGCTGGCTCATGAAGAACGATCCGGTCAAATTGGTCCGGAGCACCGCGTCCCATTCTTCGGCGGTGACTTCCAGCGCCAGTTTTTTCAGCGTGATGCCGGCATTGTTGACAAGCAGATCCATGCGGCCGAGCGCCTCGATGGCGGTGGCCATCGCGTGTTCGATGCTCGATTGCGAGCGCACATCGAGCGCCATCGGCGCCACCCGCGCGCCGGTTGCCTCGAGCTGCGTCACGACGTTCGAAAGATTTTCAACCCGCGTCGCGGCTATTGCCACGTCGTAACCATTGCGCGCGAGCGCCAGCGCGGTCGCAGCGCCGATCCCGTACGACGCCCCGGTTACGAACGCCGCCTGCCTGCCTGTGGATTGCTGTTCAGTCATCGAATTGCTGCACGGGGAAATTCCTTGCGGCGGAAAGGAATCGATTCTAGGTTGCGGGCTTCCGCCGTGTCAACATCGCATCGCTTGCCCGCGCGCGCAGCGCCGGGTCCGGCTTCAGGAGATGCTTGGCGACTTTGTGCGTCAGGCGTTGCACGGCTTGACCCTTTTCATGGCAATGGCTACGATGCATTCAAGTCCCCGCGCTGTCCAGCGCAATCCTCACCACCAGCCAGGAGCCATCATGATTCTAGAAGTCGCCATCATGCGCATCAAGCCCGACAAGATTGCAGAGTTCGAGGCGGCTTTCCCGAAAGCCGCCGCCGTTTCCGCCAGCACGCCGGGCTACATCTCACACGAAATGCAGCGCTGCGTCGAAACCAAGGGCAAGTATCATTACATGATCCGCTGGGAAAGCATCGAAGCGCACGAAAAAAACTTCCGGCAATCCCCACGGCGGCAGGAGTTTCGCAATGCGCTTGGCGACGTTTTTGCCGAGCCAACGGTGGCCGAGCATTTCGAGGCGGTCACCAGCAATCGCATCTGACTCATAGCGCGACCGCCACCATCGCGCGTATCCGCATTACGCCGGAACCCGCACCGGGCCGGCGCAACCCTCACGAGGAAAAGTCATGACTGACAGGGGTCTCTGGAGTACCTGGTACAACCTGCCCGCTGCGGACCGCGACGCGCATCTCGCCTGGGTGCACGGCACCTACATCCCCATGATCCTGAAAAAACCCGGTGTCCTGTGGGCGGCACATTACGCGTCCGACAAGGTGCCGCCAGCGCCCCGGTTGCGCCACACCACCGACCCGGCGGTTCCGGCCGGAAACGATTACTTCCTGCTCTTCGGCGGCGAGACCGCCCACGTATTTTCCAGCGGCACCGCGCCGTACCTCAATCGCGGCCCGGCCAGACTCGAGGCGGATCTGACCGCGGCAGACCGCAAAATGCTCGCGATGCGCAGCGGCGAGCGCGTATGCATCATGACCGAGGTGGCGCGCAGGGATGGGCCCGAGGCAAACAGCCGTGAAGACAAACTGGCGCTGAGCCCGTGCATCCAGTTCGGCACTTTCAACTGCGACAACATGGCTGCCGAGGATGAAATGATGGCCTGGTATGCCGACTGGCGTTTCGACGCGCTCGGCAGCTTGCCCGGCTGTGTGGCAATCCGCGAGCTGGTTGCGGTTTCCGGCTGGGCGAAGCACGGTGTCATCTACGAGTTTGCGTCGCGGCAGGCGCGCGACGCACATTTCCCGAATCTGCGCAAGATCTACCCGGCGGAAGGCGAATGGTCGGACCGGGCAGTGGCCAAACTCCTGCACGCGCCCGAATCACCCGTCGTTGGAACGAGGATTTGGCCACCGGTCAAATGAGCCTCGCGCGCCAATTCGCGGAACGCATCACGGCGCTGCGCTAATTACAAAAGCGCCGGCCACGTTCTGCAGGCGAGCGACGACGAGCCCGGCGCATGGACCAGCCGCTGCACCATGCGCTCCGACCACGCTTTCATCGCAGGATCCCGGTCCTCGTGGGTGATGAAATGCTGGTTGCGGGCGGCGAGTGTAGTGAACTCGTAAAGCACCCCATGCTTGCCCCACCCCGCAACTGACGCCAGCCTGCGGACCCTGATGCAACCGGGCGTCTGGCGCATCGCCCGCAGGCGCCATTGCGCGTACCACGCCAGCATTTCCTCCTCGTGCTGATAAGCGCAGTTGAAGTTGCCGAGTTGTATGCAGGGAGCCAGCGCCATGCCGTCCGCGTAATGCGGGGCCTCCGGCCCTTCAACGCGAGCCGCCTCGGTCATGATATTCACGCGCTCGCCTGTCCTTAGCGCCAGCATTTTGCGGCTGGCTGCGGGCAGCCCGGCGTGCAGCGCGCTCGGCACCGGGTCGGCAAACACGTTGGCGTGCGCGGCGCCGGCCAGCAATATGTAACGGCTGCCCGTGGGCAGCGAAGCATCGTCCGTGTGTTTCAACGAGCTTTCGCGTTGCGTCGCGGGACGGCTTTCCTTGCTGACGCAGGCATAGTGCGCGGCCCACAGAAAACCCGGGCGCTCGAGCAGTCGGGGCAGATAGGATGCATGCAGCCACGCAAGATAGTCCTCGCGCCCGCTGTCCGGCAAATCGTACCAGCTGATCCACAGTCCTCTGTCCATCGGTCACCCCCGCAGATGAAAGTTATCCGGACCGCTGCTGCGCCGCATCGCCGACCACGGTCCCGTCGCGCAACTGGATCACACGGTCGCAGCGCGCTGCCAGCCGCGGATCGTGGGTAACCAGCAAAAACGCCGTGCCGCGGGTTGCGTTGAAGTCGCGCATCAATGCAAACACCTCGTCGGCCGTGTGGGTGTCGAGATTGCCGGTCGGTTCGTCGGCAAGCACGAGGTCGGGCGACAGGGCAAGCGCACGCGCGATGGCTACGCGTTGCTGCATGCCTCCGGAGAGTTCGTTCGGCGGCTTGTGCATCGCGTCCGCAAGCCCGACTGCTTTCAGCAGTTGCTGCGCGTTGGTCCGTTGTTGCCGGCTGAAAGCGCCATCCCGCATCAGTCCCGGCAGCATCACGTTCTCCAGCGCCGAAAATGCCGGCAGCAGATGATGGAACTGGAACACGAAGCCCAGCGTGTCGAGCCGCGCGCGCGTGCGCTCGTCATCGCTTGCCTGCTGGATCGCACGGCTTTTCAGCAGATAAGAACCCGCCGAGGGCCGCTCGAGCAGGCCGATCAGGTTGAGCAACGTGCTCTTGCCGGACCCAGAGGGACCGATCAGGCAGGCGAACTCGCCGGCGCGCAGTGTGATATTGACTCCGTGCAGCACCTCTGCCGCCACGGTGGTGCCCTCGTTATAGGTCTTGCGGATGTCCGCAAGCTCGATGATCGGTGCGTTCACACCCGGATCGCCTGTGCAGGATCGAGCCGCGCAGCGCGACGCGCCGGCATCATTGCCGCGAGCAGCCCGAGCGCGACCGCCGCGAGCAGCGTATACAGGTACAGCTCCGGCTCGAGCCGCGCCTCGAACAAGCGCGTGCCATCCGACGAGCGCAGTATGTCGCTCATGACGAACGTCAGAGCATAGCCGCACGCGCTGCCGAGCACAGCGCCGCTGGCGCCGATCAGCGCGCCCTGCAGCAGGAACACCCGCATGATGCGGCCGCGCGAGGCGCCCATCGCACGCAGGATGCCGATTTCCTTGGTCTTCTGCACTACTGCAACGACGAGCACGCTCGATACGCCGATTGCAACCACCAGCGCCAGAAAGAACCGCACGAGCAGCGTCATCACGGTCTGATTGGAGAGCCCCGCAAGCAGCTGCGGATTCGCCTGCATCCAGCTTTCGGCCTCATGCGGCATCGTGCCGCGCAAACGCGCGGCGAATCGCTCCGCACCGAACAGATCGTCGACCGCGAGTTCAAGGCTGGACGCGCCGCCCGGCAGGGCGTGCATCGCCTGTGCCGGCGCCAGCCCTACGTAGCCGTAGGCACGATTGAGGTTGCGGATGCCAAGATCGTAGATGCCGCGCACCTGATAGGCATCCCCGGGCGAGGTCGGAGTCGAAAGCCGCACTTTGTCACCGAGGCCGACGCCCAGGTCTTTGGCCAGATCGGTCCCGATCAGCACGTCCCCCGGATCGAGACGCAGGTCGCCGGCAACTATCTTTTCATTGAAGCGCGTCACCGCGACGTAAGGTGCGGGGACTATGCCCATGATCGTCACCGTCTTGTTGACATCCCCGCGAGTGATGATGCCCGGTCCCGCCGCGATGGGTGAAATCGCCACGACACCCGGCATTGCCTCGAGTACCGGCAGCAGCGCCTGCCACTGATCGATCGAGCGCAGGCGCTGCACGCGCGCCTGCACCTGCGGCAATGCGGTTGCAGCAGCCGGCGCGCCGCGCAGCGGCCGCGCCACTTCTTCGGCGGGCCTGATGACGATGTGCGCCTGCACGCCGAGTGTGCGTTTGATCAGGTCGCGCTGCATGTCGCCGAGGAAACCGGTAATGAATACGATCACCGCGATGCCGATCGTGGTGCCCGCCACGATCAGCAGCGTTTGCATGCCGCCTTCACGCAGGAAGCGTTGCGCGACCTCCCACTCGAACCCCATCGCCGCGCCTGCTAGGGCCGGGCTTCCCGCGTCCGGACGCGGGTGCCGTCTTCAATGCCTCGCGTGAGCACGACGGCATCGCCTGCGGCAAGGCCCGAGAGGATTTCGTAGCGGCTGCCGGTGCGGATGCCGGTTTCGACCTTCGCGCTACGAACAGCGCCGTCGCGGACGACCTGGACCGTACGCGTGTTGCCGGCTTCGCGCACCGCCTCTGACGGAACCGTAAGCGCGGAATCCTTGCGCCCGACGCCGATGTCGATGGAGACCGTCATGTCGGCGCGCAAATAGGCGGGCGGGTCCGGCACGCGAAAGCGCGCTTCGACCGAACCGCGCGTGGTGTCCACGCCCGGGCTGATGTAATAGAGCACCGCCTTGAAGTTCCGGTCGGGAAAAGCTTCGCTCGATGCGAGCGCTTCCTGCCCGGCTTTCAGGTACGGCAGATTTTTCTCGTCGATCTGCGCGGTCAGGCGCGTCTCGCTGCTCGAATTGACCGTAAGGAGGCGCTTGCCCGGGCTCACGATATCACCGGGCTCGACCGACCGCACCAGCACCGTTCCCGGCAGCGAGGCGCGGATCGTCGTTTGCGCCAGCTTTGATGCGGCGAGCTCGCGCGCAGCGCGTGCTTCCCGCTCACGCACGACGACTTCGCGCATGGATACGCCGCGTGTGTCCTGTGCCTGGGCCTGGGTGCGTGCGACTTCAAGCTGGCTCCTGGCCACGGCCAGCAGGCGCTCCAGATCCTGCAGCCGCGCTTCGCTGACAAATCCTTTGTCGCGCAGCTCGCGATTGCGTCGGTATTCCTGCTCGGCAAAACGCAGTTGCGCCTCGGCCTGCACGACCGCGTCGTTGGACTGCGGCAGGCTCAATTCCCGCACGCCCGCCACGCGCGCCTGCGCGGCGCCCTCGGCAGCGCGCGCCTGCTCGAGCGCGGCTCTGAGCTCGCTGGTCTCAAGCAGGATCAGCGGCTGGCCAGGCGTCACTATCGCGCCCTCTTCGACGAACACTTTCTCTACTCTGCCGGTGATCACCGATCCGATCTCGATGCGATTCGGCGCCTGCACCCGGCCGCTGACCACGATCGAATGCTCAAAAGGGCCCGTCTGCACGCGCATCACCTCGACCACGGGCCCCTGTATTTTCCTGGCAAGCGCAAACGCGACTGCACCGACGACGAGCAGCGCCAGCACGATGCGAACTAGAGTTTTGCGGGAAATCACTGCGCGGCGCGCCTGCGGAGAAACATGGACCTATTCTACATCCCCCGCTCAGGCTGCTGCATTCCTGGCGATATGTGCATTAAATCACGGCTTGGCGTGTGACAAAAATCACACGGGATGCAATTGGTGATCGAAGTCACAGTGAATCTGTGATTAATGTCCTCGAAACCATGGCCCGGCAGACGCATTATGGCACTACGTCACAGCGACCAGCAGCAAATAGTCACAGTAGCGATTAGCAAGGGTAAGGCTGGTTTGTGAAAAAAATCAAATTTCGGGAGTTGCCATGAACAAACTGCATCAATTTAAACAGATAAGCACCGCACTGATAGCTGCGGCGATCTTTTCGCCAGCCGCCTATGCGGCGACCGCGTTCGACGGCATCAATCTCCTGGTGCAGAACAGTTTTAACTCGCAATCGAGCGAAGTCCAGGGCGTGCTTGCCGTGGGCGGCAATGCGACATTGTTCAACTACGGCATCGATTCGATCGCCACGCCCTACGGCGGCGCCGGTGGTTATGGACTGGTCGTCGGCGGCAATCTGAACTTCACCAACGGCTCGGTCGGTATACCGTTTAGCAATCCCGCGCAAACCTATTACGGGACGCTGAGCGGGTTCCCGGATTCGGTCGCTTACAGCGGGGGGTTCAATGGGGTTAACCCGCTCAACTTCGGCGCCTTGTTCAGCCAGGCGTCAGCCGCCGCCACGGCATTGGGGAGTTATGCCAATACGGGCACGACGACGTTGAACGTGGGCGGCATCTCTGGCAATCCCGGCGGATTGACGCTCACCGGCGATGGCAGCAGCGCGGTGCAGGTGTTCAGCATCAGCGGTACCGATCTGCAGAGCCGCAACCAGATCGTGGTTAACAACGTTCCGCTCACCTCCTCCGTCCTGGTGAACGTGACGGGCGCATTTGCCCAACTGGCAAGCCTTGACACCAGTTCGCCATTCGACCCGTTTGGCGGCAACGTGCTGTTCAACTTCAAGGACGCGACGCAGGTAAACCTGGCCTTCACCGGCCTGCATGCAAGCGTGCTGGCGCCCAACGCGCTGATTACGTCATATTCCGGTCACATCGACGGCATCGTGATCGCGAAAGACTGGAACGGAAATTTCGAAATGCATCCCGGCGCACCGCCTGTGCTGCTCGCAGTGCCGGAATCCGAGACCTACGCGATGATGCTCGCCGGGCTCGGCCTGATGGGATTCGTCGCGCGGCGCAGGAAACAGCAAGAATCCGCTTGATCTGCGTTCAGCAGTAATCACTCGAACCCCGCTGCGGCGGGGTTTTTCTTTACCTGTTGCGCGTTTGACCTGCGTCAAGCGACCCTCGGCATATTGGTGTACCCTGTTGCAAAAAAGGAGACTCAAATGACATCGAAGACCCGACTCATCCTGCGAATTTCCGTTCCTGTCGTATTGCCGTTAGCGGTGTTATCGATATTCACGCAACCCGCTGTCGCTCAAACCTATCCATCGAAGACGGTACGCGTCATCGTGCCATTTGCACCCGGCGGCGGCAGCGATATCACCGCGCGGCAGTTTTCAGCCAAACTTTCCGAGGCGCTCGGTCAACAGTTTGTCGTGGACAACCGCGGCGGCGCGGCCGGCCTGATCGGCATGGAACTCACGGCGAAAGCGGCGCCCGACGGCTATACCATCATGATGATGTCGGGCAGCTTCCCGGCGACCTCAGCACTGAACAAACCCGCCTGGGACCCGGTCAATGCGATCATCCCGGTGGCGGAATTCGGTATTACGCCGTTCGCGCTGACGGTCCACCCCTCCCTGCCGGTAAAAACCACCAAGGAACTGATTGCACTCGCACGCGCCAAACCCGGCGGGCTCTCTTTTGCTTCGACCGGCATTGGCAGCATCACGCACCTCGCGACCGAACTCTTCTTGAGCATGGCAAAAATTAAAATGGTGAATATTCCGTACAAGAGCACCGGCGCCGCGATGACTGATCTAATTTCGGGCCAGGTGCCGATCATCGTCGGCAGCCTCCTGCCGGTCACGCCGTTTATCGAGAACGGCAAGCTGCGGGCGCTGGCCGTAACCACGGCCAAGCGCTGGTACTCGGTGCCTAACATTCCCACCGTCGCGGAAACGCTGCCAGGCTACGACGTGGAACTGTGGTTCGGAACCATGGCGCCGCGTGGCACGCCTCCGGCAATCATCAGCCGGCTCAACGCTGCGATCAACAAGGCGCTCGAGCAGCCCGACATGAAGAAAAACCTCGAAACCCAGGGCATGATCCCGACCGGCGGCACGCCGGAGAAGTTCGGCCAACGTATCCGCAGGGACTACAACCGTTGGGTCAAGCTGGTCGATGACGTCAAAATCAAGGTGGAATGACGGCTCCCGGTATAGATGGCAGCGAAAACGTACGACGAGGCCTCGGTCAAAAAGCTGCGGGGTATCGAACCGGTGCAGCGGCTGCCCGGCATGTATACCCGCACGAGCGATCCCACTCACATTATTCAGGAAGCAATTGACAATGCCGCCGATGAGGCAGTCGGCGGCTACGCAGATCGCATCGACGTCACGCTGCACCGCGACGGATCGGTGACCGTTACCGACAACGGCCGCGGCATTCCGGTGGGCATGCATCCCGAAGAGAAGATTCCGACCGTCCAGCTGGTTTTCACGGAGTTGCACGCGGGAGCAAAATTTTCCCGGACTGAAGCTGACGCCCCGTACAAGTTTTCCGGCGGCCTGCACGGGGTCGGTGTGTCGGTCACCAATGCGCTTTCCGAACGGCTCGAAGTCGAGGTCAAGCGCGATGGCGGCCTCTACCGCATTGCCTTCGCGAACGGCGGCGTCGCTCAAAAGCTGAAAAGGCTGCGCAGTTGCCCGGCCAGACAAACCGGCACCTCGCTGCGGATCTGGCCCAACCAGAAATATTTCGACTCACCCAAAGTCTCGCTGCCTGATCTCGAACGCATCGTGCGCTCCAAGGCAGTGCTCCTGCCCGGCGTCGGGGTGGCGCTCAACATCGAAGGACCGCGCGAGACGACGACACGCACCTGGAGCTATCCCGAGGGCATGAAAGGCTATCTCACCGAACTGCTGGCCGACGCGCAGCCGGTAGCCGCCATCTTCGATGGCGAGAATTACATCACCGAGCGAAACGGATTCGCGGTCGGCGAAGGCGCGGCCTGGGCGTTCGTTTTCGTCGAAGACAACAAGGGTTATGGCGAGTCCTATGCGAACCTCATTCCGACGCCGGCAGGCGGCACGCACGAAGCAGGATTGCGCGACGGCATCTTCGAGGCGGTGAAAGCATTCGTCGAGCACCACGACATGATGCCGCGCGGCATCAAGCTCGTGGCCGAGGACGTCTGGTCACGCACGGTGTTCTTCCTCTCGGCCAAAGTGCTGGAGCCGCAATTCCACGGCCAGACGAAGGAGAAACTCTCCAATCGCGATGCGTTCAAACTCGTCTCGAGCATGGTGCGCGATCCACTCGAGCTGTGGCTCAACCGCAACGTCGAATGGGGCCGCCAGATCGCCGACCTCGTGATTCGTCAGGCAGTCGAGCGCTCGCGCTCGGTACAAAAGGTGGAGCGCAAAAAGTCCTCCAGCGTCGTGATTCTGCCGGAAAAGCTCACCGACTGCGAGACCACCAGCCTCGAGGAAAACGAGCTGTTCCTGGTCGAGGGCGATTCGGCGGGCGGCTCGGCAAAGCAGGCGCGCGACAAGCGCTTCCAGGCAATCTACAAAATGCGCGGCAAAACCCTGAACTCGTGGGAAGTGAAGCGCGAACTGCTGTTTTCCAACGCGGAGATACACGATATCGCGGTGGCGATCGGCGTCGATCCGCATGGGCCGGAGGCGGAGCCCGATCTTTCGGGATTGCGCTACGGCAAGATCGCATCGATGACCGATGCGGACGTCGACGGCGCGCACATTGCGGTGCTGCTGCTGACGCTGTTTTACCGCCATTTCCCGAAACTGATCGAGCGCGGCCATATCTACGTGGCGAGCCCGCCGCTCTACAAAATCGAAATTCCGGCGCACGGCAAGCGGCCCATCAAGAAGCTCTATGCGCTCGATGAAGAAGAGCGCAAATCGATTTTCGACCGCGCGCGCGATGACGGCGTCAAACTGGATACCATCCGGATCCAGCGCTTCAAGGGCCTGGGCGAGATGAACCCGGAGCAGTTGTGGGAAACGACGCTGTGTCCCGATACGCGGCGCCTGCTGCAGGTGCGCATCGAGGATCGCGAGCAGACATTGGCCATTTTCAACATGCTCATGTCGAAGCGGGAAGCCGAGCGCCGCTGCGCGTGGATGGAAGAAAAAGGTGACCAGGTCGAGGCCGACGTATGAGCGTCGCCAGGAAACGCGTGCGCCGCGCGAAGTCTGACGGCGCAACGCCGGATCTGTTTGCCGACACCGGCGCAGGCGGCGCCGGCGCCGCCCCTCCCGCGAATCCGGCCGCCGCCGCCGGCGATGACTTCATCAACATGGCGGAGTTCGCCGAGCGCAGCTACCTGACCTACGCGATGAGCGTAGTGCGCGGCCGCGCCATTCCAAATGTCGAGGACGGCCAGAAGCCCGTCCAGCGGCGCATTCTTTATGCGATGCACGAACTTGGCCTGCGCGCGGGCGTGCAGCACACCAAGTCGGCGCGCATCGTCGGTGAAGTGCTCGGCAAATATCATCCGCACGGCGACGCATCGACCTATGAGGCGCTGGTGCGCATGGCGCAGGATTTTTCACTGCGTTATCCGCTGATCGACGGGCAGGGCAATTTCGGCACGCAGGACGGCGATTCGGCGGCGGCCTACCGGTACACCGAGGCGCGGCTCACCGCCATTGCCGATCTGCTGCTTTCCGAGATCGACCAGGACACGGTCGATTTCGTCACGAACTACGACGGGCGACTGAGGGAGCCGGAGCTGCTGCCGGCGCGCCTGCCGATGCTGCTGCTCAACGGCGCATCGGGCGTGGCGGTTGGCATGGCATGCGAGCTGCCTCCGCACAACATGCTCGAGGCGGCTGAAGCGGCAGTCCAGATGCTGCGGCACCCGAAGACAACCGCGCAAGCGCTGATGGAGATCGTCCAGGGGCCTGATTTCCCCGGCGGCGGCCAGATCATCAGTGGGCGCCAGGCGATCGTCGAGGCCTACACGAGCGGACGCGGCTCGCTGCGCGCGCGCTGCCGCTGGAAGATCGAAAACCTCGCGCGCGGCCAGTGGCAGATCATAGTCTACGAACTGCCGCCGACGACCGCGGCGCACCGCGTGATGGCCGAGATCGAAGAGCTGACGAACCCGAAGCCCAAGGACAAGGGCGGCAAGCTCACGGGGACGCAGACCAATCTGAAGCAGCTGATACTCGGCGCGCTCGAGAAGGTCAGTGACGAGTCCGACAAGGACAACAAGGTGCGGCTGGTGCTCGAGCCGCGCTCCTCCCGCCAGGATGCCGACGAATTCATGAGCCTCATGCTCGCGCATACGAGCCTCGAGGAAAATTTTTCGGTGAACCTCGTGGTGCTCGGCATCGACGGCCGCCCGCGCCGCAAGAATATCCGCGAGATACTCGACGAATGGGTGCAGTTTCGCGTTTCGACAGTCACGCGGCGCACCGCATTCCAGCTCGCGCAGATCGAGCGGCGCATCCATATCCTCGAAGGCCGCAACACGGTCTTGCTCAACATCGACAAGGTAATCCGGGTTATCCGCGAATCCGACGAGCCCAAGCCGGAACTGATCAAGCGCTTCAAGCTGACGGACATTCAGGCCGAGGACATACTCGAGATCCGCCTGCGCCAGCTGGCCCGTCTCGAAGGCATCAGGATCCAGAACGAACTCAAGGACCTGAAGCTCGGGCGCAAGAGCCTGAAAGCACTGCTGGGCAGCGAAGCCGAGATGAAAAAGCTCGTCGCCAGGGAAATCCGCGACGACGCCAGGAAATACGGCGACGCGCGCCGCACCCTGATCGAAGCAGCCGGCCGCGCGACTTTCGAGCGCCGGGTCGTGGACGAACCGCTCACGATCATCGTTTCGCGCAACGGCTGGATACGTTCACGCCAGGGTCACGAGCTCGATCTGGCCGGCGTTGCCTATAAGGCCGGCGATGCGCCCTACGCCATCTTCGAGACGCGCTCGATCCATAATATCGCGCTGATCGACTCGACCGGCCGGGCATTCAGCATCCAGGCGGCCGACATCCCGGGCGGCAAAGGCGACGGCGTGCCGCTGAACTCGCTGGTGGAATTCGCCCCCGGCGGGCGGCTCTCCCATGTCGTCGATGCGCAGCCCGGGCGGCGCTATCTGGTCGCGAATTCCGCCGGCTACGGCTACATCGTCAAAGCGGAAGACTTGCTCACCCGCGTGCGGGCCGGCAAGACGTTCATGACGATACAGGAAGGCGAACAGGTCCTGCGCCCCGCGCTGGTTCCCGATAAACCTGAACTGGCGGTCACGCTATCCGAACATGGCCGCATGCTGCTCTTCACGGCCGGCGAACTCAAAGAGCTCGCGCGCGGACGCGGCATCACGCTCATGAAACTCGACGCGGGCGAGAAGATGACGGCGGTCGGCTTTGCGGGCGCGAATTCGGTTACCGTGGCCGGAAAATCCCGCTCGGGCAAGGAGAAGACCGTGCGCGTAAGCGGCGAGCATCTCCAGAAGCACATCATCCACCGCGCGCGCAAAGGCTGCCTGCTCCCCGGCAAAATCATGCCGACGGCGATCAATCCCTGATGCGGAGTAAAATTCAGCGGACTTGAACATCAGGGAGAGCGGAATGGAAACCCGGGAACTCGGCATTGCAGTGGTTGGCTCGGGCAGAATCGGATCGCTGCGGGCGCGAATGGCGGCGGCGCATCCCGCCGTAAAATTTCTCGCCGTATCCGATCTCAGTGCCGACCGGGCCGCTCACCTCGCCGAGATCAGCGGCGCCGACTTTTCATCGGCTGACAACGAGGCGGTGATCGCGCATCCGCGTGTCAATGCGGTAATCGTCTCGACCAGTGAGCACGAACATCTCGCACCGGTGATGCGGGCGCTCGAACTCGGCAAGCCGGTGCTGGTCGAGAAGCCGATCGCGCTGACCCTTGCCGATGCCGACCGGATCATCGCCAAGTCCGAGTCAACCGGAACGCCTATCCACGTCGGTTACGCACAGCGGTTCAAGCGGCGCTATCTGTCGGCGAAGGACCAGATCGTGGCGGGACGGCTCGGCGAAATCACGGCGCTGACCGGGCGCGCCTGCAACACCCGTGCGCAAGGCATCGAAATCCTGAAACGATCCGTCAATGCAACTCCGGTGGTCGACGTGCTGACCTATTGGGTCGACGTCGCCGGGTGGTTCCTGGAAGGGATACGCCCGCGCGAAGTCACCGCGCGCGGGCACGGCACCGTGTTTCGCGAAGCGGGCTTCGACGTCAACGATGCGACCTTTGCGCTCATCACCTACGAAAACGGCGCGGTGGTCAATCTGGGCGTGTACTTTGCGCTACCCGCCCATGCGCCGCAGCTCGGCATGGGTGTACGCATCGAAGTGTTTGGATCGGAAGGCGCCTTGCTCCTGAATGACGATCACACCGACGAACTTCTGATCACCAACAAGGGCATCCCGCATGCCTATATCCCGGGCCTCGAATTCAAGACCGCATTCCTGTCCTCATCGACACCGGGGAACTGGCATCTGGGCGACTATTGGGGGCCGGTCGCGGACGAATCCCGCGTATGGCTCGATCACCTGTCGCGCAACCGCCCCTGCCCGATGGCCACTGCGCGCGAGGCGCGCCAGACGCTGGAGATCACACTGGCAATCGAGGAATCGGCACGCACCGGCACAGCCATCAGGCTCGGGAATTGAAGATTGTCATTACCGGAGGCGGCGGGTTTATTGGTCAGATGCTCGCGCGCGCGCTGCTCGCCCGCGGCGGGCTCGCGGCCGAGCCCGGTGCGAAACGGAACCTGAACCAACTGGTGCTGCTGGATCAGGCGTTTCCCTCAAATCGCATCAAAGACGAGCGCATTCAGTATGAAGCCGGCGATGCGGGCAACACCGAACCGCTCGCGCGCGTATTCGCGGCAAATGTCGATGCGGTATTCCATCTCGCGGCGGTCGTCAGTGCCGGTGCGGAGGCGGACTTCGATCTCGGCATGCGCGTTAATCTCGATGCTGCGCGCAGGGTATTTGAAACCTGCAGGCTCCAGCCCGTGGCGCCGCGCCTGGTCTTCACGAGTTCCGTCGCCGCATTCGGCGGCGATCTGCCGGACGTCGTCAACGACACGACCGCGGCCACGCCGCAATCGTCCTACGGCACCCAGAAAGTAATCGGTGAATTGCTCGTCACCGACTACACGCGCAAAGGTTATCTCGACGGCCGCACGGTGCGATTGCCCACCATCGTGGTGCGGCCGGGGAAACCAAACCGTGCGGCGTCCGGGTTCATGAGCAGCATACTGCGCGAGCCGCTCAACGGCGAACCGGCGGTGTGTCCGGTGCCGCCGGAAGCGAAAATGTGGATCTTGTCGCCTGCGCGCGCGGTCGACGCGCTGATTCACGCGATCGAGCTGCCCCCGCAGGATTGGGGCGCGAACCGCACATTGAATGCGCCGGGGACCACGGTCAGTGTCGCCGAGGCGCTCGCTGCACTCGCCCGGATCGCCGGCAGGGACACTGCGGCCCGTGTGCGTTTCGAACGCGATGTGGCGATCGAACGCATCGTGTTGAGCTGGCCCGCGCGCTTTGTGACGGAACGCGCGGCGCGGCTGGGGTTTCGTGGCGACAACAGCATCGAAGAAATCATCCGCGCCCATCTGCGAACGTTACACGCGTAGTCCGAGCGCTCGCTCCGCCCAAGCAGCGTAGGTGCCGGTTTCGATCATCTTCGGGCGCACCACGCTGCGCAGCACGCGCAATTCCTCAGTAGTGGGCGCCAGCGTGGTCGCGACCGGCCCTGTCACGCCGGGATCGAATCCGGTGTTCTCGCGAATCTCATCCAATGTGTACGAAGGATGGATCGAATCGAGCCGCAGGCAGGCTGCATCCTTGTCGAAGCGAAAGCTCGCCTTGGGCGTAATCAGCTTGCTGGGATTCCCCAACCGCAGCACATTGGCCGGAGAACTGCCGGTAGCCGAGATGAAGTCGACGCGCTCCACCAGCGAACGCCGGGTGTGTTCGGTACGAAACACCACCGTGCGCCGCGCGCAGTAGTAAATCATGCCGCCGCCATAGCCGCCGGGGAACCTCACCTCGGGCCGCTCCGGGTCCGTGCCGAGCTGGTGCAGGTTGTAATTGCCATGCCGGTCGACCTGCACCCCGCTGGCGAAGAAGAGACCGAGCTCACCCCGCTGCGCGAGAAAGTGAAACTGACGCGACGTATGAAATGGCCTGAATACCGTGTTGAGTATGATCAATTCGGCATTGGGCGCCTGGAGTTCCTTCGCGAGCAGCAATCCGGTCGCCGGAAGCTGCGAGAGCGCACCGCAGGCCGACACCTCGCCGTCGCGCACCTCGCGCGACATCAGGACGGCCATCAACTCGGCCTCGTTGTAGTTCAGGTTGACGCTCATCAGGCCACCCGGGTGGGCCGCTGCAGTTCCCGCGGGACGAACCGCTCCACGTAATCGGCATGGCTCTCGACGTCGAACACGTAGGTCCGCAAATACTCGCCAAACGCAGCATCGTCCCGGGACGCCGCGACATACTGTTGCATATGGACCTTGTCCGGGCCGTAGCGTCCGGTCATGCCGGCGGGGTGAGAACCGAACGGCGCATGCACCACGGAGTCGACCAGGATGGACGGAACAAACGTGCCGATCGCGTGCTTCTCCTCGAGCCGGTCCACGATTTCCTCGGCGGTGACGATGACGTGCTGCGAGGCTTCGGCAAGGATCACAGCCTCCGCCGGATATCCGCACGACACGTTGCCGTGACGATCTGCCTTGTCGACATGAAACACCGCCACGTCCGGACGCATCGCCCTGGCGACCACCGAAATGGTTTTGCCATCGAATGGATCGGGTGCCAGCACCATATCATCGCGGCGGGCCAGCAGATCCGTCCCGACCAGTCCGACGACCGGGATGTAAGGCACTCCCATAGACCCAGCCTGGGCCTGTGCAAAGAGCACCCCTCAGGTATTGTCGAGCGCGCGCACGCGGCCCGCCACAACATAGCGGGCGAAGTTCGGACCGGTGCGGGCGAATTCGCCCAGGGTGACGCTGCAGGTGTCCACCAAGCCGACGGCGCCCGCGCCGACCAGGAAATCGATATTGATTTCACCGCCGACCACGCCAATGACGCGCAGATTGCCAGCGCGCTGGCGCACGACCTCGCGCAGGAACGCCATCGGCGAGCGCTGCAGATTGGCGCTCATCACCAGGCGTGTGCCGCTCTTCACCTGGGTGGCAGCCTCTTTCAGGGTCTTCAACTTGTCGCGCATAGGCATCTCCGTAGTCCAGAACTGTAACAATAACGCGTTTTTCGACCGGCGTGCAGGCCGCGGTCCCGGATTCTTGCAACACACCCGTGATTCTGTTCCAATAACTTCGACACGCTACCGACAGCGAAACTCAATCAACAGGGAGAACAACATGCTTTGGGCCGTTTATCTGATCGACAAACCGAACTCCGCCGAAATCCGCGCCAAAAATCTGGCGGCTCATGTAGCGTACTTGAACAAGGTGGATTCCGTGTGCTTCTTCACGGGCCCGCTGCAAAATGATGATGCCACGCAGAGCATCGGCAGTTTGTGGATCATCAAGGCGAACAGCCGCGCCGAAGCCCAGGCATTTGTCGACGCTGAAGTCTTCTATAAGGCCGGAGTGTTCGAGAGCGTAAAGATTGCCCGCACGCGCAAGGGGCATTTCCATCCCGAGTTGGCGGAGTAACCAACGCGAATAAGACGGGGTTATGCGCCCTCAAGCGCGCCTGGCCTCATAGGCGCGGAGCAGCTTCCGGGCGCTCGTGGCAATTGCGTCTGCACGCTGCTGCATCGGAAGATGAGCGGACTGCGAATTGGGTACTTCCAGGCACAACGGAATACCGGGCGGCAAGGCCTCCAGCAGCTCAAAGCCCTACCATGCGCAACGCATCCTCGATAGTCCCGACGCTGCGGTAGATCATGAATTCCAGCATGGGTTTAATCCCGAGCCGTGCCCCCGCCTCGCAGAGCTCCGAGAACTTTTCCACCGTCTGCGGCTCTTCGGCAGCAACATGCTCGCTGACCAGTACCGAGGTGCATAGCAGGTACTTCACACCGAGCCCGCTCGCAAATTCCATGGCGGGGAGCATGCTTCCGATATCGGCGGCAGGCCCGACACGGAATGTGCCGATATCGAAGACCTTCAATCCCGTGGCATCGAGGTGTTGCCTGATGTCACGCAGCAGGCTCGCGTTTCCCATCACGTCGATATCCGTGGGCATGGCCGGGTGCAGCCGCAATCCGACGGCGTCGAAGCCAGCCGCGTGCGCCGTGTCACCGACCTGTTTGTTTTGACTTTCCCACCGCTGAAAACTTACACTGTTCGTTCGTTTATTCGCTTTTTCCACGGGAGCGGGCATGGGCCAATTCGACGGCAAGGTTGCTCTTCTGACGGGCGCGGGCTCGGGCATCGGGCGCATCTCGGCGCAAATGCTCGCGCAAGAAGGGGCGCGGGTCGTTATCGCAGAGCTCAAACCGGAGCTCGGACTGGCCGCAGAGGCGTTGATCAGGGACGCGGGCGGCACAGCGGCCTTTATCGAAACCAATGTCACCGACGACGACAGCGTGAGTAAAGCGGCACGCGCTGCCGTCGAACGGTATGGCCGGATCGATATTCTGGTAAATTGCGCCGGCGGTTCGGTGCCCGAGGACAATATTGCGACACAGGTCGATCTCTCGGTGTGGGATCGCACGATCAATCTCGACCTCAAGGGCACGTTCCTGACGTGCCGGCACGTCATTCCGGAGATCGTGAAAGCAGGCGGCGGCGCGGTGATCAATTTCGCGTCGTGGCTCGGGATCGTGGGCGGGCCATTTCGCAACGTGTATTCGACCGCCAAAGGGGGAATCGTGTCTTTGACGAAAACCCTTGCTGGAGAATTCGCCGCACAAGGTGTTCGTGTCAACGCGATTGCGCCCGGCGTCGTGCGCACCGAGCGGAGCCTGCGCAAGAACGTCGATACCAACTCCGGCAATCCACCGCCACCGATCGCGTTCCGCAGACGCCTGGCCGAGCGCTATCCGTTCTCGATTGGCGAGCCCGAAGACATTGGCAACGTGGTGCTGTTTCTCTCGTCCAACAAGTCGCGCATGATCACGGGCGCGATCATTCCGGCCGATGGCGGTCGTTCAGCGTATCTTTAAGCGCAAAATGGTCCAGAACATGGCAGGCGCGCCCTCATCCCAACCCTGCTCCCGCGGGGAGAAGGGCATTCTTCTGTCTCTGGCGATGGCGCTATCGGGCGCCGCGCCGTTTGGCCAGGCGGCTCAGCCGACGAGTGCCGCCGGGGCCGAGCGTTTCCCGGACAAACCGATCCGCCTCGTCGTGCCTTTCGCGCCGGGAGGCGGAGCTGATTTCGTCTCGCGCCTGATCGGACAAAAGCTCGCCGAAGGCCTGGGGCAGGCGGTGGTCATCGACAACCGCGCCGGTGCAAGCGGAACGATAGGCGCCGACATGGTTGCGAAAGCGGCGCCCGACGGCTACACCATCGGCACGATCACGGCCGAGCATGCGATCGTCTCGACCGTGCGCAGGATGCCGTATGATCTGCTAAAGGATTTCGCGCCGATCACGCAGAGCACCACGCAGTTCTACGTCCTGGTGGTACACCCCGCCGTTGCCGCGACTTCGGTGAAAGAACTGATCGTTGCGGTCAAGGCTGCCGGCGGGCGCTTCAATTTCGGCACGTCGCCATGGAGCGTCGGGCACCTCGCGGGCGAATTGTTCAGATTGCGCACGGGCGTGGCGATGACGCATATCGCCTACAAGGGGACCGGGCCGGCGATCGCCGCTCTGCTCAGCGCTGAGACCTCGCTCATGTTTTCCACCGCGCCGCCGGCCGTGCCGCTCATCAAGGCGGGGCGGCTGCGCGCGCTCGGAATTACCGCGGCAAAGCGCTCGCCGCTGATGCCGGAACTGCCGACCATGGAGGAATCGGGCATAGCCGGGTTCGAAGCCACCGGCTGGAATGGCTTTCTGGTAACGGCGAAAACCTCGAAGGGAATCGTGACCAAGCTGCATCGCGAAATCGTGCGAATACTCGGGTTGCCCGACGTGCAGGAGCGCTATGCACGCGCCGGCATCGAGCCGGTGGGCGGGCGCTCTGAAGAGTTCGGCTTACTCATCACGCAGGAAATCGCGAAATGGGGCAAGGTGGTGAAGGACGCAAACCTCAAGGGGGATGAATAGCGCGTTTCACACCAACCCCGCTGGACGGCGACTCGTATGAAATAATGAGGCGCCTGCCGGATTTTCGAACATGAAATCATTCGCCCTCGGTATCGCATTTTTCCTGAGTACGTCCGTTTTCGGCGCCCTTCCTGGCGTCACTGAATTCAGCACCAGTCCTGAAAAGGTCACGGATGCTGAACTTTCGGCATTGCTGCATGCGCGCGTTGCCCCGGCTGACGTTATCGCCATCGGCGAAAGCGTGCATGGGTCTTCGGGATTTTTAAGAATTCAGACACGCCTCATTCGTTACCTGGTTGTAAACCACGGTTTAAGGTTGATCGTCTGGGAAAATCCGACTCTGCGTAGCCTTGAATTGGGCCGATGGGTTGCGTCGTGTACGACAGCCAGGACTCCGGCGCCGATTGATGTGCTGTATTGGCCCACAGTATCAGATTCGGCATTGTGGGATTGGGTGTGTGATTTCAATCTTTCTCACCCCAGTGATCCGATTGTATTCCGGGGCATGGATGTTTGGGATCGCCCCTGGGAACACTACTCGAAGATCCAGACCTCGGGCATCCGTGTCGGCATTGATCCCCCGCTCCTCAAAAGCATCAACACTTTTTGCCCGGCGCATCAATCTTCGTCGTGGTCCGAGATCGAGATTATTTTTGGACAATTGCAGCACGACGGGAAGTTTCTTCCCGCAGCCGATTACGAAAAATGCCGTGCCAGTTTGACCACCCTGCTCAATGCCTCAAGACAATCGGGCGTGGAAAAAAAGCAGCAAAAAGATCCGGGTTCTGATGAGGCTTTCGAACTCGCGATTTCGGCTTCAACGATGCTTGGATGGTTGGGATTTTACAACTACAACTGGTCGGACGATATTCTGAGCTGGAACGAGCGGGACCTGGCTCAAGGCAGAAATCTAATGCTGGTGATGGCAAAACATGACGCCATGCGGGCTATCTTGTCCGCTCACACCAGTCACGTCTCACACAATCGATCGCAGGCGGACTGGTGGGGGTATGGAGATCTCAAATCCGGCATTTCCTTTTTTACGGCAATGACCCGGAAGAAGGTCTTCAATATTGCATTGACTGCCTATGAGGCGACTGGAACTCAAGGTGACTGGTCGCTTCCTACCGCCAGCAACTCGCTGGATAAGAAACTGCATGATTCCGGACATGGTTTCTCGTTCTTCCCGTCGAATGCCGCTTTTTTGCCGGAGAATTCAAAATGGTGGATACAAAATGGAAATTTTCCAGGACGTTACGAAAGCGGTGTTGAACTCACCCTGAGAGATCATTTCGATGCATTTTTCTTTCTTGAGCGCTCGCACCTCGACAAGGCCTTGCCCAAAAGAGATGTTTGGCAACCTTAAGAGATGAAATTGGCTCAATATATGAGGGAGAGAATCGATGGCGCCAACCAAAACGGGCGGCTACCTGCCCGGCGACCCGCGCTACGGGTTGAGCGGCGACACGCTGCGCCGGTACTACAGCGAGAAACCGGCGCAATCTTACTTCAAGAGTTACGAAGACAGTTTCATATTCCGCGGACCGCTGCGGTCGCCGGACGGAGCCGAGAATATCGGGACGGCCCTGCTGCTCGAATTGCCCGACCGCGCGGCGGCCGAGAAATTCTGGAACAACGAGCCGTTCGCTGCGAACGGCGGTTACCAGGACGACTCGCGGATCTATCGCTGGGAATTTGGCGACTGACCGATCCGGACTCAATCCGAATACTTCTGCGCGCTGCCCTATTCGACCTTGATTTTCGCGAGCTTCACGACCTGCTCGTATTTGCGAGTTTCACTGCGGATGAACTTCGGGAATTCGTTGGGTCCCAGGCCGACGGTTTCGAACGCCTGTGTCGCAAAGCTCTGCTGCACTTCGGGGAGGCGCACGAGCCGCATCGTGTCGGCGTGCAACTTGGCAATGATAGCTTTGGGTATGCCGCGCGGGAAGAACATCCCGAACCACGATGTCGCCTCGAAATCGGGGACGCCGGCCTCGATCATGGTCGGCGTATCGGGCATGAGCGGCGCGCGGGCGCGTGAGGTCACCGCCAGGCCCTTGAGGCGCCCTGCTTTCACTTGCGGCAACCCGGCCGCGACGCTGGGGAAGCTCGCCTGGACTTCGTTCGCGATCACCGCCGCAAGGCCCTGCGGCGAGCCTTTGTAGAGCACGTGCACGAGACTGATGCCGCTCGCGTTCTTGAACATTTCGGCCGCGAGCTGGGCAATGCTGCCCTGACCGTACGACGAGTAGTTGAGCTTGCCGGGCTGCGCTTTGGCAAGCGCCACGAATTCCCTGACCGAGTTCGCCGGCAGCGCGGGATGGATGGTCAGCATCAGCGGGAACGCCACGACCAGCGACACCGGCACGAAATCGCGCTCGTTGTCGTACGGCACCTTGTAGAGCAACGAATTCACGACGAAGGCGACCGAGTGCACGAACAGCGTGTGACCATCGGGCGCCGATTTGGCGGCGATGTCCTGCGCGATGACGCCGTTCGCGCCGCCGCGGTTGTCGACGATCACCTGCTGGCCCCAGGCGTCCGACAGCTGCCGCGCGATGGTGCGCGCGATGATGTCAGTCGGGCCACCCGCAGGAAACGGCGCTATCATGCGCACCGGCCGGCTGGGGTAGATCTCCTTGCCTGCCGGCGGTTTACCCTGCGCCCACGCGGCGGGCGGCAGGCATAACGTCAATGCGACGGCGATGACCGAAGCTATTTTCATCGCGTCAGCCCCGCACGGAGGTGAAAGTACCCGGAACATGAAGTTCGAGGAAGCTCACATCGCCTGCTTCCCTGCGCAGCCCATGCCGGTCGCCTGCCGGGAAATGCACCGCCTGCCCCCGCTCGAGCACCTCGTCCTTGCCGTTCACGGTGAAGCGCACCTTGCCGGTGAGCACGACAAATATGCATTCCGCGTTCGGATGCATGTGCATGCCCGTGACAGTTTCCGGTACATACTCGACGATCATCGCGTGCCCGCGCTCCGACACCGCGGCGCTTTTGTCCACAAAATGAATGCGGTGCTTCTTCTGATCGGGAATGTCGACGACCGGCTGTTTGCGGCGCTCGGCGACTCTAATGCCGCCCTTGAAGCCGGGATGCGCGCCAGACTTGCCGGGCGGCGGGACGATCACGCTCAGGAGCTCGGCCTCGGCCTTGCCGCTGTTTCCCAGAGTGAAATTTGTGCCTTCCTGCAGCGTCGCGAATGTCTCCTTCGGCATGTGGTGCGCGCCGCCGCCGTTCGAGACTGTGGCTTCGCCGGTGAGCGTGAAAAAATAGCGGTCGCACCCCGGCGGTACCGTGGCGGCGAGTTTTGCGCCCGAAGCCAACCGCACCAATTCTGCTTGCATTTCCTTGCCGTCGCTGCCGGTGACGGCGGCGGTGTTGATACCGGTTGCGGTTGGTTGATACTGCAGCGACGCAAATGTCACGACTTTGCCCATGTTCCACTCCCATTTTTTGGAAAGGCCTCCATGTCTGCAAGCCTTTGATTGTCTGGCGCGCCCGGAGAGATTCGAACTCCCTACCCCTTGGTTCGTAGCCAAGTACTCTATCCAGATGAGCTACGGGCGCTGAAGGAGGCGGATTATATCAGAGGCGCGGTCGGCCCGTCATGGCGGCGAAACCGGTGTCCAGCAACCCGCGGCACGAAACGACCTGGACCCCGTACGCCGGGGTGATGGGTCGGTTCCTGACAAACTAATTCTTCTGGTCGAGCACCAGCATCAACTGATTCAGCCGCTTCACGAAACCGGCCGGATCCTCGAGCTGCCCGCCTTCGGAGAGCAGCGCCTGATCGAACAGCACGTGGCTCCAGTCGTTGAAGCGCTGTTGATCGGCCTCGTACTTGAGGCGCTGCAGCAGCGGGTGCCGGGTGTTGATCTCCATGATCGGTTTTGATACCGGCACTTTCTGCCCTGCTGCTTTCAGCAGCCGTTCCAGATTCGCGCCAAGATCGTGCTGATCGGCGACCAGACACGCCGGTGAATCAGTGAGCCGCAGCGTCACGCGCACATCCTTCACGCCATCGCCAAGCGCCTGCTTGATTTTGTCGGTCAGTTCCTTGAACTCGCCGGATTCCTTCTCCTGCTCCTGCTTCTCGGCCTCGTCCGCGAGCTTGCCGAGATCGAGCTCGCCCTTGGCGACCGATTGCAGCGGCTTGCCGTCGAACTCGTGCAGGTGGCTCGCCACCCATTCGTCGACGCGCTCCGCGAGCAGCAGGACCTCGATGCCTTTCTTGCGGAATACCTCGAGGTGCGGGCTGTTCTTCGCCGCGGCAAAGGTGTCGGCGGTGACGTAATAGATCTTGCCCTGCCCGATCTTCATGCGCCCCACGTAATCGGCGAGCGCCACGTCCTGCGCTTCGGCATCGGTGTGGGTGGACGCGAAGCGCAGCAGTTTCGCGATACGCTCGCGGTTGACGTGATCCTCGCCGACACCTTCCTTGAAGGCGCGGCCGAACTCTTTCCAGAAGGTCGCGAACTTGTCCTTGTCGTTGGCGGCGAGGTCCTCGATCATGCCGAGCACGCGCCGCACGGAGCCGGCGCGGATCGCCTCGATGTCCTTCGATTCCTGCAGGATCTCGCGCGAGACGTTGAGCGGCAGATCGTTGGAATCGATCACGCCGCGCACGAAACGCAGATAATTCGGCATCAACTGTTCGGCGTCGTCCATGATGAACACGCGCCGCACGTAAAGCTTGATGCCGCGGCGATGCTCGCGGTCCCACAGGTCGAACGGCGCATGCGCCGGGAGGTAGAGCAGTTGCGTGTATTCCTTGGTGCCCTCGACCTTCGCGTGGGCGTGGGCGAGCGGCGCTTCGAAATCATGCGCGACGTGCTTGTAGAACTCGTCGTACTGCTCCTGCGTGATCTCGGATTTGGGCCGCGCCCACATAGCGCTTGCCTGATTGACGGTTTCGTCGTCGGTGGTCAGCTTGTACTCAGACTTATCCTTGTCCCACTCCTCTTTCTTCATCACGATCGGCAGCACGATGTGATCGGAGTATTTGCGGATGATGGAGCGCAGCCGGGTGCCTGACAAGAGCTCGTCTTCGCCTTCGCGCAAGTGCAGCGTCACTTCGGTGCCGCGGCCCGCTTTGCTCACCGCCTCGATCGTATACTCGCCGCTGCCCGTCGATTCCCAGCGCACGCCATGCTCGGCGCCGAGGCCGGCGCGGCGCGTGACGAGCGTGACCTTGTCGGCCACGATAAACGACGAATAGAAACCCACGCCGAACTGGCCGATCAGGTGCGCGTCCTTCGCCTGGTCGCCGCTCAAAGCCTGAAAAAACTCCCGCGTGCCGGATTTTGCGATGGTGCCGATGTTGGAGATCACCTCGTCGCGCGACATGCCGATGCCGTTGTCGCCAACCGTGATGGTGCGTGCCTGCCGGTCGAAGCTGATCTGGAGCTTCAATTCCGGGTCATTCTCGAACAGGTCCTTCGTGGTGAGCGCCTCGAAGCGCAGCTTGTCGCAGGCGTCGGAGGCGTTTGAAATCAGCTCGCGCAGAAAGATTTCCTTGTTGCTGTAGAGCGAGTGAATCATGAGATCGAGCAACTGCTTGACCTCAGCCTGAAAGCCCAGTGTTTCCTTGCCGGTCGTGGTTTCCATTGCAGAATCTCCCCTGTCAAAAGTCATTCGAATCTGGGGGCGGTTCGCCCAATATCAAGGCCCCGTTACGCCCGCGCGTTGTAGGATACAATTTGCACCTCATACCGGAGGACCCTTATGCGCGCCAGTTCGATCCTCAATATCCTGCGCCTGGCCTGCGTGGCGCTTGCAACCGCATTCGCCGCGCCGGCGCTGGCGCAGCAACAGGTCGTGATCGTAACCTCGTTCCCGAAAGAGCTGACCGAAGCCTTCAAGAAGGCGTTCGAGGCGAAAAATCCCGGCATCCGGGTCGAGATTCTCAACAAGCCGACTCCGGCGGGCGTCTCTTATATCCGCGAAGCGCCGGCAACCAACAAGCCCGACGTGTTCTGGGTTTCCGCGCCTGATGCATTTGCCGTGCTGTCCGCCGAAAAACTGCTCGCCAAAATCGAGTCCCCGGCCAAGGAAGTTCCGGCGAAGATCGGCAACTACCCGATCAACGATCCGAAAGGCTATTACCTGGGCCAGGCGCTCGCCGGCTACGGCATTATGTGGAATACGCGCTACACCAAGGCCAACAAGCTGCCCGACCCGAAGGAATGGGCCGATCTCGCCAAGCCGGTCTATTTCAGCCACGTTGCAATATCGTCGCCATCGCGCTCCGGCACCACCCACCTGACGGTCGAGACCATCCTGCAGGGCGAAGGCTGGGACAAAGGCTGGCGCCAGATGCTGATGATCGCCGGCAACTGCGCCGCCATCACCGAACGCAGCTTCGGCGTTCCCGACGGCGTCAACAACGGCCAGTACGGAATCGGCCTGGTGATCGATTTCTTCGGCCTCGCCGCGAAATCTTCCGGTTTCCCGACCGAATTTGTCTATCCGTCGGTGACCGCGATCGTACCCGCCAACATCGGTATAGTCGCCGGCGCGAAGAATGCCGGGAACGCGAAGAAGTTCATCGACTACACGCTCTCGCCCGAGGGTCAGGAACTGTTGTTCGATCCCAAGATCAGCCGCCTGCCGGTGCTGCCGAGCGTCTACAAGAAGGCGCCGCCGGGATTCCCGAACCCGTTCACCGGCAAGATCAAGCCCAAAGTGAACTTCGATTCCGACCTGTCCGAATCTCGCTACTACGTGGTGAGCTCGATATTCGACCAGACCATCACCTTCCGCCACAAGGAGTTGGTGGCCGCGACCAAGGCGATCAACGCGGCCGCGACGAAGCTTGCCGGCAAAACTAATCCCCAGGCGGCAAAGCTGCTCAACGAAGCGCGCGATCTCGCTTTTTCACCCGTCGTCAGCGAGGAAAAATCGCAGGACAAGGAATTCCTCGCCCTTTACCGCAACACCAAGCGCGATGCCCAGAAGACCAAACAGGTCACCGGGCTGGAGGAGTATTGGAGCAACACCGCGCGCAGGAATTACGCAAGAGCAATCGAGCTCGCGAACCGGGCCGCCGCGCTGGCGAAATAATCTCCCTCTCCCCGCCTCGCGGGGAGAGGGCCGGGGTGAGGGGTCACTGGGTTTATCCGCATGACGAAGCGCTACTCGTTCCCGCAGGCCGCGCTCGCGCTCGTCATCGCGCTGTTCCTGTTCATCTTCCTGGTGATTCCGGTCTTCACCGTCATCTACGTCGCGTTCACCAGCAACGGCAGCTTCACGCTGTCGCATTTCCAGTCGTTTTTCCACCTGACGCTGATGCGCGAGGCGTTCTACAACAGCCTGATCGTGGGCTTAATGAGCGTGGTGCTCTCGTCGGTCTTCGCGCTGCCGCTCGCCTATTTCATCACGCGCTTCCAGTTCAAGGGCGCACTGCTGATCCAGACGCTCGGCGTGCTGCCGCTGATCATGCCGCCGTTCGTCGGCGCGGCCGCGATGCAGCTGCTGTTCGGCCGCAGCGGCTCGGTCAACCTGATCCTCGGCGAGTGGTTCGGTTTCACGGTGCCGTTCATGGAGGGCCTCAACGCCGTCATTTTCGTCGAGGCGCTGCATTACTTCCCGTTCATCCTGCTCAACCTGACGGTGGCGCTCAACAACATCGACAGCGCGATGGAAGAGTCCGCCCAGAACCTCGGGGCGAGCGGCTTGCGGCTGTTTCGCCGCATCGTGTTTCCGCTGGCGATGCCGGGCTACGTGGCCGGCGCAGCACTCGTGTTCCTCAAGGTATTCGACGATGTCGCGACACCGCTCGTGCTCAACGTCACCAACATCCTCGCCGCGCAAGCTTACCTCCGCATCACCTCGATCGGCATCGACGATCCAATCGGCTACGTCGCAAGCGTGATCATGGTGGTAGCGTCGATGGCGGCACTATGGGGATCGACCTGGGTGATGCGCGGCAAGGACTACGCGACGCTGCAGCGCGGCGGCAGCTCGCTTGCGACCCGCAAGCTCAGGCCCTGGCAGGCCGTGTTCGCCTACGGCTGGATCATTTTCGTACTGCTGCTCGTGCTCTCGCCACATCTCGGCATATTGCTGCTCTCGTTTTCCAAGGTGTGGAGCTATTCGGTGCTGCCGGACACCTACACGCTGGAAAACTACGTCACCGTGTTCCGCGACTCGCCGTTCATGCTGTGGAACACCGCGCTTTATTGCGGCATCGCGGGCGGACTCGACGTATTGATCGGCGTCGCGATCGCGTATCTGATGCTGCGCACCCGCCTGCCCGGCCGCCACGCGCTCGATTTCATCGCCACGGGCGCCGTGGCGATTCCCGGCGTGGTCCTCGGCATCGGCTACCTGCGGACCTTCCGCGACTTCAACGTGCCGTTCGCCGACATGCCGTTCACCTCCTTCTGGCTGCTCATCGCATTTGCCTACACGGTGCGGCGCCTGCCCTATGCGCTGCGCTCGTGCGTGGCGGCGTTGCAGCAGCTGCATGTCTCGATGGAAGAAGCCGCCGAAAATCTCGGTGCCAACAACCGCCGCACCATCTGGCGCGTCGTCGTGCCGCTGATGGCGGGCGGCATTCTCGCGGGCTTCGTCACGAGCTTCCTCACCGCGGCAGTGGAACTGTCCGCGACCATCATGCTGGTGTCCGCAACCTCGGATGCGCCGGCATCGTACGGCATCTACCTCTACATGCAGTCGATCGCCGGGCGCGGACCAGGTGCGGCACTCGGGGTGATCGCGGTGGCGCTGGTCGGCGTCGGCACCTATGCCTCGCACCGCATCATGCGCGCGCGCAACCTGCGGTTTGAAGCACTCCAGGCGCTCAAATAGACACTTATGGCCAAAGTCAAAGTCGAATTCCAGAATATCGCGCTCGCGTTCGGCAAGACGCAGGTGCTGCGCGACATCGACCTCGCGGTCGAGCCGGGCGAGTTTTTTGCATTGCTCGGGCCGTCGGGTTCAGGCAAGTCCACGCTGTTACGCGTGCTCGCCGGCTTCGCCCGGCCGCAGGCGGGCCGCGTACTGGTCGATGGCAAGGATATCTCCGCCGTGCCGCCGTGGCAGCGCGACATCGGCATGGTGTTCCAGAACTACGCGCTGTGGCCGCATATGACGGTCGCGCAGAACGTCGCGTTCGGCCTCGAAGAGCGGCGCCTGCCCAAAACCGTCATTGCGCAGAAAGTCGCGGCCGTGCTCGAACTGGTGGGACTGGCAGAGCTGGGTGCGCGCCGGCCGAGCCAGCTCTCCGGCGGCCAGCAGCAACGGGTCGCGCTCGCGCGTACCATCGCGATCGAGCCCAAGGTGCTGCTGCTCGATGAGCCGCTGTCCAACCTCGATGCCAAGCTCAGGGTGCACATGCGCATGGAATTGCTCGCGCTGCAGCGCAAGCTCGGCGTGACCACCATTTTCGTTACCCACGACCAGGAGGAGGCGCTGTCGATCTCCGACCGCGTCGCAGTGCTGGAGGCGGGCGTGATTCAGCAGGTCGGCACGCCAGTGGAATTGTTCGACCATCCGCTGAACCGCTTCATCGCCAACTTCGTCGGCACCGCCAATATGTTCGCGGGCACGCTCAGGCCGGGTGCTGACGGAATGGTATTCGAGTCGGCGGCGCTCGGCACGCTGTCGCTGCCCGGCGCGCCGGCCGCGCTCGCTGGCGCAGTCGAAATCGCTTTCCGGCCGCACGTGGTAACGCTCGTCGAGGCGGGAGCGGCGCCCGACGTCGGCCTCATCTGGCTTAAGGGCACGGTCGCCGCGCGTGAATTCCTCGGCGAATTCATCCGCTACGTCGTGACAGTCGGAACCAATGACATCGTCGCGGATCAGGCGCATTACACCGACGCGCGCAAATTCGAGCCAGGCGACGCAGTCGATCTCGGCATCCAGCCCGAACAAATCCGCGTGCTCAGGGCCTGACGCACCGCGCTAACCGCGCCGCCGCGCCACCAACAGCACCGGAATTCCCGCGCACAGCACGGCGATGCCGACGATCGCGCCGATGCTGCCGGGGTCGAGGCTCATTGCGTAGCTGAAGCTCGAATACAGCATGTAGACGCACATCGCGCAGAACAGGATGGGCGTCAGCGGATACAGCGGCACGCGGAACGGCTCGGCGCTGACCGGCGGCTGACGGCGCAGCACGAACAACGAGGTTCCAGTCAACAGGAAAAAAAGCCAGAACGCCCGCGCGGTGTATGCGACCCTGGGCTTGAAACC
>Ga0082335_1001531_pt1 | contig 48187 bp, 38 predicted proteins | sample Subgrocontami58m_FD_72375 | JGI IMG/M metagenome (GOLD analysis project Ga0082335, IMG submission 72375) | Subsurface groundwater microbial communities from S. Glens Falls, New York, USA - GMW37 contaminated, 5.8 m (SPADES assembly) (version 2) ... | reverse complement strand
CGCCTTCGAGAACCTGCGCCGGGTGCCCGCCGCCGCCGGCGCCACCCTGGCCGATGTGGTGGAGCTGGTGAGTTACCACCGGCACATGACGGAAATGGCCGGTTTTTCCCGGGTCAAGGCGGAGTTCTTTCCCGCGGACTATCCGGCATGGACGGCAGTCGGCGTAACGGAATTCGCCAGCCCCGGGGTTCTGGTGGAGATTCGGGCCACCGCCGTGGTGGGGAGCGGCGCCGGCCCAGCCATCGTAACTTAAATGAGAAAGGAGTCTTCTATCAAATGACATTTGATGATAACCGCAAGTTTATAGAAGCATTGGAGAAAAGTGGCGACGTCGTACGCATTAAGGATGTCGTGGACTGGGATATGGAGGCGGGGGCGATCGTTCGCCGGGCCGCCGAAATGCAGAAACCTGCTCCCTTCTTCGAGAAGATCAAGGACTACCCCGAGGGCTACAGCATCTTTGGCGAGCCCTTGGGCACCCATCGGCGTTTGGCCGTGGCGTTGGGGCTGGCAGCCGATACCCCCTACCGGGAGATCCGGGCCGAGTATGAGCATCGGCTGACCAGGCTTGTTAAGCCGGTGCTGGTCAAGAACGGACCCTGCAAGGAAAATATCGTCACCGGCGATGCCATCGACCTGTACCAGTTTCCCGCGCCGCTGGTCCACGAGGGCGATGGGGGCCGGTACATGGGCACCTGGCATGCCGTAATCAGCCACGATCCCGAAAGGGATTGGACCAACTGGGGGATGTACCGGCTGATGATCGGCGATGAACGCCACCTGACTGGTCTTTGCGAGCCCTATACCCATCAGTATGATATTTTCAAGCGTGTCTATGCCCCGAAGAAACAGAACCTGCCGGTCGCGATCGCCATCGGCATGGACCCCATCTGCTCCATGATGGCGGGGGCGCGTTCCGTGGGACGGAAGAGCGAAGTGGAATTCGCCGGGGCGATCAGGCAGCGGCCCGTGGAACTGGTGAAATGCGAGACCAGCGATATCCTGGTGCCGGCCCACTCCGAAATAGTGATCGAAGGGGAGATGCTGTACGGCGAGACGATGATCGAGGGGCCTTTCGGGGAATACACGGGCTATCGCTCCGATCCGCGGGGCCAGCGGCCGGTGTACCGAGTCAACGCCATCACCTATCGCAATAATCCCATCCTTACCATGAGCTGCATGGGTCTGCCCGTAACCAGCGACACCGTGGTGCGGAGCATGGATTATGAGATTCTCATTAAGAGGGTCCTGAAAATGAACGGCATCCGTTTTACCGATGTCTATGTTCCCCTGGAATCGGCAACGATGATGGCGATCGTGGGGGTGAAACCCTCTTACCGGGGCATTGCCAACCAGATCGGCTATGCCTTTTCTGCCGCCCAGCTGGGGGCCTACAAAGTGATCGTGGTCGAGGATGACGTGGATGTCTTCAATATGACTGAGGTGCTGCATGCCCTGGCTTCGAAGTGCCATCCCATCCGGGGTATAAAGCAGTATGATGAAGCGCTCGAGCCGTCGTCGCTGAATCCCTTCAGCAGCCCGGAGGAGAGGAGATGGCATCTGGGGGCCAAGGTGGTATTTGACTGTACCTGGCCGCTGGACTGGGAAGGCATCGTGCCGGAGCGGGTTTCCTTTAACGAGATGTATCCTAAAGACGTCCGGGAGCGGGTGCTTAAGAACTGGAAAAAGTACGGTTATGAATAGCAGTGGATGACAGGGAGAAATAGGACTATGAAAGAATATGATACTTTCGTCTTGAGAGGTGAGGTGCTTCCCGACGGTCAGGAAGGCCAGATTATTATCCGGGATTTGACCCCCGGCAAGCACAAATACAGTTCCTTTATGGTAAAAGCGGTGGTTGCCAGTTCCGCCGAGCGGCTGCCCGATGGAGATACGCTTTGGGTGCGCAACGAAGTGGGGGCGCTGTCTAAAGACCCCTGGAAGATTAAAATAATCGAACGGTTGAATGGCAGGAAATGACGACTTCGCAAGAAGTCGTCACCCCGGTAAACCCCGGATCGGCGTCCCCCGTGTCCAGCACGGGGCAGGCACCGGGTCCAGGGTTTTGTTGCCGGCAGGGGGGGCTTATATGACCGTCCCTGCCGTATCCGTTCCTTACGGCAAGCCCGCCAGCCAAAGCCAGGCGGGCGCTGCCATGATCTTGTGTTCCCCGTTGGAAAAGAGCCGATAACTGTCGCCGGTGCCGACGAGCTGGACGGCGGGCACGCCCAAAGCCTGCTGAAATCTCCTTAAGGCTGCGGAAGGCTCCTTGTCTGAAAGTTTTGACTCCAGGAGCAGAAAGGGCTCGCGATCCCGCGACAGGAGAAAATCAACCTCCTGCTTTTCCTTATTCCTGATGAAGTGCAGGCCGAATTCGCCAAACCCCAAATCATTCCAGTTACTAACGGCACGCCATAGTTCGAGGGCGACCATGTTTTCCAGGCAGGCCCCCTCATCCTTTATGCGGGGCAGATCGAAGAGGTAAACCTTCTTTTCCTTCACTATGGCGCGGGCGACTTTTGCTGTCCACGGTGCAATGCTGAAGGTGAGAAAGAAACGGTCAAATAGCGCCAGCCAATTCTGGACTGACACGGGAGAAACGTGAAGGTCGCGAGCCATGCCGGCGAGAGAAAGCGGATTGCCGACGCGGGAAGGAAGCAGATGGAACAACGTTTCCATCGCCGTAATGGAACGCACCTCGCTAAGATCTCGAATATCCTCGCGAATGAGCTGGCGGGCGTACGTGTTCGACCAGCGGGTATAGGTTGCCGCCCTGGCAGCCAGAAAAGGCTCCGGAAAACCGCTGTAACTGCCAAGTGCGTCCCATGATCGTTTCAGTTCTGCAGCGCCGGACACATTGACGACCAAGGGATCGGCCATGAACTCGGCAAAAGGTCTCCGCATCTTGCCTAATTCCGCTACGGTAAAAGGAAAGAGATGGAAAAGCAGGTAGCGGCCGGCCAACGAATCGCCGCCTTTCTGATAAATGTCCAGCCGACCGCTGCCGGAGACCAGGAAACGGTATTCGCTTTGGAAGCGGTCATAGACCCCTTTCAGATAGTTTTTCCAATCCCGGTATTTGTGGATCTCGTCGAAAATAATTAGGGGGAGGCTTGTATCACTGCGGGCAACTTCTTCAAAAAAAGAAGGATTACGCAACAATTTAGCCCGTTCCTCCGGGATATCCCAATTGAAGTAGAGCGAATTGGCAAAATCTCCCGCGATCATGTGCGCCAGCGTTGTCTTGCCCGCTTGGCGAGGTCCGGCCAGGAAAATCATTTCTTTGTCGGCAGCCAGTTCCTGCCAGACTGTTTTGTAAAGTTCCCGCGCGTACATGCTGACTATTATTTACTATAATAAAAATTAGTCAAGACTATTTTTTAATACTGTAAAATTTGGTCAATTATTGCATGTCTCGAAACAGATTTCTCCACCCCGAGCCGATGGGGGAAGTTGTGCCATAAGTACATAGCCCGCAGAGCCGCCCGTGTAAATGTTCAAAACCGTATCAAAGGGCTCCTCGTCGTTAGTTTGATGGATGTGGAGCCTCTTACTGAACGGTCGGTTACAGCTTACTATCAGTACCACCGCCTAAGGAAAAAATCAGCCTTGAAAAAATGCGCCTTTCGAGCAGGGATGTGGAGGTAAGATCAATAATATTATCAAGACTATCTGTTATTACCTCCACCTACAAACAAACATGTCGAAGAAGCCTTAACGCCGTCAATTATGGATTGAAATTGAGCAATGAAAATGTGGGTGAGTGACTTTGGGCATCGCCAATGCACTGCTTAAGCCTCAGTGGTGCCAATCAAATCAAAGATGCTACCAACTCATATAGCTAAATCCCAACATCGGAGGTCTTTTCGCTGGTCCCTTCATTTCAATCCTTCGTATCTGATCGAGAATAAACTCGTTCAGCTCTTTTCCCGTTGCGCTTGTGTCTCTGATTGCAGCCTCGTAGGACCGGATAGCACCCGGACCGTCACCAACTCTCTCTAAAGAATTGCCGAGCCTGTAATTGGCAACTAAGTCAGATGGTCTAATTGAGATCGCCTTCCTCAGGTATTCCGCTTCCCTGTCAAAGCTGGACTCCTTAAGCGCGCTTTCAGCAATTCTTACATACAGGGAAAACATGTGATCATCTTCTTGATTTATTTCATCTTTCTTCAGTAATGTCTTATAGATATCTTCACGAACACTCCCAAATGTACTAAGTTCATCCAAATAAAGTCTGATGTAGTTTCTTAATCCTATATTCTTAATAACGAGCAAATCCATAGATTTTCTGAGGAGCCACTCTCTGTACGCGTATTCAAAATGTCCTCTGCGACTTCCCCAAAAGTACCTATAGACTGCATACTGGTAAACACAAAGAGCAACAATCGGTGCTGCCAGTGAAAGAAGATGAAAAGGAATTAACCCCCTTATAAACAATAATCCGACTAAGAAGCCTGTAGCTGCAGCCATAGCTGAACTCTTCAGCCAAAAGCGGATGTAGAAGGTCTTGGGTATCTTCATGGATTAACCATGATGATCAGTTACATAATCCGTGGATATAACGTAATTATAATTCACCATTTTCTCCTGAAATCTAACATGTTATAGAAATTTAGCATCTTAACAACTTCAGGAAGCACATCTCAACCCACCAATCCCAAAATCGGTCCTGCAAAAACTGTAAGTTACAATCAGTCATCATTGAAAATTCAGAAAAAGTCCACCGAACATTTTTTTTCAGTGGCTTTTACCTGGACTTGATGTACCCTGAAGGATCATGATCAGCGAACTCAGGGGAACATGGGTATGCGCGGGACCCGGGAGGGTCGTCGCCGCTAAACGTCACTTCCCCGCCGTTGCCTCTATTTCGATGAGTACTCCTGGCTGGGCATACTCATCCCCCAGCACCAAGTCCACAGGGACTGATTTGTTCCCAATTCTTTTATGAATCGTCTGGTAGACGAGGTCGAACCATTCGACTTTCTTGACATAGCAGGAGAGCAAGAGCAAATTGCCCCAGGAGGAACCGAGTTCAGCCAAGGTCTCGCTAATGCGGTTGCAGCAGGCCGTAGTTTGGACCTCAATATCCTCACCTCGTTCAATTTGTCCGGAGACGAAGAGGACATCGTCCAACTCGACAGCCTTGATATACGCCCTGGGCGGGTCAAACTCGTATCCTTTCTTCCGGTATTTTCCCCCTTGGGAGAGGAAGGCCGTGGCGTCAATCTCGATCAAGGTATCCCGGGGCGAAAAATCATGGACAATTATGCTGGAACTGGCCGGCCTGGCGGTCTGGGAAAAGGTTTTTCTTCTGACCTCCGATATCGCCGGGCGACACTCCTGGTTTCTGGTGAAAACGGTAGTTCGCACCACGTCTTCAATGGAACCTCCCAGCTTTCGCAGCTCCTGATTAAGCCGGTCGAAGGCCAGGGCTGCTTCCTCTGTGGCCCCCTTCGCGCCGTGGCCGGTAGTGGAAAGGAAAACGTACGGATGTCCGTTAAGATAGAAGAACCTTTTCTGCATGGTTAACCCCCCTGTTCATTTTGATCATTTTTTTCCCATCTCCTTTGACCACTCATAATTTTTGTTCTTGTAGGCTTCATCGGGCATCAGGGAGGTCATCCCCCGCTTCGCCAGTTCCTCTTCGAATTTCTGCCTGATCCAGGGATCTTCATCGGGATACTCGATCTGGTCCTTGGCGCGGTCCTGAACCTTCTCCGCATGGCCGTGAAACTGGAAAGAGGAATGCAAGGCGAGATATCTGGCCGGTTCGGTCCCCAGATTGAAATGCTGGTGGAACCACTTGGGGGGCGGGACCACGGCAGAGCCCTCATGCCAGGGCACCACGACCTTTTCCTTGCCCTCTTCCCAAATGATCGAATACCCTTCCCCGGCGGGGATGACGATCACCCGCCCCGGGCCGTGGCGATGGGCCTTTTTGTAAGTCCGGGCCGCGAAAACCGACATGTGGGCGAACATTTCCGAATTGGTAAACTGGATTTCCACAGTTTTACCGCCAGCGCCCCGCCGGGCGTTGGACTCCATCTTATCCCAGGCCCGCATGTCGGGAAAAAAATTGCCCGACCAGCGTGTGGCCATGAGGCCGGGTTCAGCGTCAACCGCAACCTCCTTCGCCTCGGCATAAAAATCGCCCTCCTGCTGGGCAAGGTAATCGGGAGTCTGATAGGGATTGTTGAAAAGAAAATCGGGGTCCCGGACGCCGGACAGCACGATGGGCAGATAGTTGTAGTGCAGCAGCCGGACGGGCTGGTCTCCCCGCATATTGCTGAACTGGCGCCAGTAGTTATGGGGCAGCAGGAACATGCCGAACTTCTGCCATTCGAAGGTTTTCTTCGGCCTGCCCTCGCCCGCCCAGATGGTAGTGAGACCCCTTCCCTCCACCACATAAACTATTTCATCCAGGGCGAATTTCAGCGGCGGCAGCGTCTGCCCCGGAGGGATTTCCGTGACCAGGGACGAGACAATGCCCTCCTGTCCCACAAGCTGGAAAAAGGCCGCCCGGCATTGCCTTTCTTCCCACCACCCCAGTTCCAGCGTCCTTAAATCCTCCAGGTAGTAGCCCCGGTATACCGGGATGCCGATGGATTCCATCCATTGATCGTAAGTATATCGCTTGCCCCAGAAAGTCTTTTCCGTTCTCCAGTCTCGCGCCATATTCAATATCCTCCTGATCACAATTACCCTGATGACCGGGCAATTTTAAAAACTCACCTTTCCCCGGTGTGCGGAAACATGAGGGATTTGACCGTCACCGGGATCACTTCCGTACACCCCAGCGACTCGCCGATATCGATATAATCAAGATCGCTTACATCGATCCCGTCTACGGCTATGATCTCCCGCGTGAGCCGCAGTTCTTCTTTCATGATGGAACCCAGGGACTTGGCCAGGTCGAGGTCCATGGTCAGGTAAAGGGGGCAGCGGGTGTCGGTGGAATTGTCCAGAACCTCGGCTATCCCCTCGGCCACCTCCCGGAGGGCGGGGTAGTCCACCCGGTCGGAAAGAGCCAGCGAGAGAACCAACCCGGCAGTAAAAGCCGGCCGGTCGAATTTTGCCAGGGCCTGATAGATCGTGTCCCGCACGGAACATCCCCGGCGCAAGGTAACCCGGACCACCTTGAGACCGAAAACCGGCAGGGCGGCGGGCGCGGAGATATAGCTTGTGTTGCCGCTGGCCTGGATGGTGTATTCTCCTGCTCCGATCACCGTGGCCCGGATTCCTCCGCTCGTCTCCCGCAGGAGGCCCTTCTGCGGCAGCTCCCGCAGGCAGTTTCTGATGTTTCTGCCCAAGAGGGGACCGACATCCCCATGAAAGGTCCGGTCGCGGTCATAGACGTGTTCCGAGACCCCGCCCGAAAAAACGATATAGTCGATCTGCTCGAGCCCCCGGTAGTTCTGAAGAGGTTCCGTCACCATGAGCTGCTGCGCCAGGGGGGATTGCGGGCCCTGGGTGATCATTTCCATGACTGTTCGGGACAGGGCGGCGGCGAAGGCCTCCTGTTCAGCCGGGCCGATCCGCCGGCCTAATTCCGCCTGAAAACCGAGTTCGGCCAGGATCTGGCGACCAGGGGCCTCGATCCGCGTAATGACGCCGTTTTCGTCAAAAGCGATCAGGCGCGCCCCCACACTGATCGCCGCCGTCTGGTTGACACTGCCGTTTTCGATGAGGGAGAACTTGGTCGTCCCTCCGCCCATATCCACGTTCAAAACGTTCGCCCTTTCGCTGCGGGAAAGATCCACGGCGCCGCTCCCGTAGGCGGCCAGGAGGGCTTCATGATTGTGCCCCGCCGCCGCGCAGATGAACTTGCCGGAATATTTGGCGAAGAATTCGACCAGGGGCTGGGCGTTCTCTTTTTTGAGCGCTTCGCCCGTGATGATGACGGCGCCGGTGTCCACATCTCCGGGTTCCAGGCCGGCATTTCCGTAAGACTCCCGGATGAAAGTCCTGACCCTGTCCATATCGATCAGTGTCTCGGAGAGGTAAGGGGTCAGCATAATCGGAGAGCGGTAGAGCACCTCGCGGTCCGTCACCTGGAAACGCCCGGAAAGCAAGATCCCTTCCCGCCGCAGAGTCAGGCGGGAGAAGACGAGGTGGGAAGTGGAAGAGCCGATGTCGATGCCCACGCTTTTCAGGGAGAACATCTCTAGCCCTTCGATATCGTCCCCGTCGGCATCCGGGCTCAAGTTGTGATAGTGTTCGAAATAGTCGTCATGCATAGCAGCAGGTTAGTAATTGTTTTCGGCAGAAGATAAGCCCCGCCTTCGCGGGGACGACGCCTGGATCCCCGGCCAAGCCCGGCATGCCTGCGATATCTCCTGCAAACCGGCGCCCCGTGGGGTATGGAATTTAGTACGCTAATAGCATGAATGTCGTCAAGTCTTTATTCGACATGCGGAAAGTCAGGGAGGGCAAACACTTCACCGTCGAGGTGCCGGGCTTGTTTACGATGAGGAAACCATGGTTTATGAGGATATGAATAGTGCTACCGGGCAAATATCTTCTTCCAGCCCTCTGTCCACTTCCTGGTATCCTGGGTCAACTCTTCGGACTGCAATATATATTTCTGCCCGGGTTTGATAACAAACATGGGGTTTACATTGTCCGGGGGTATGTCGATCCTCGTACTTGGCGCGCCCATGCCCTTAACGGCCAATGTTTGGCCTTCCTTGCTCAAAAACCAGTTGAGAAACACGGTGGCGGCGTTGGGATGGGGCGGGAATTTGGGCACGGCGAACCCGCCGTTGGAGTTGGCAACCAGCGTCAGCTCCCGGAAGGCCGCCGCCGCGACCGGGGCGCCGGCCTGCAGATACTGCGATACGGCCGGGGTCTGGGGGAACAGCGCCAAGGGATATTTCCCGCGTGTTACCCACTCCATCTGCTGCCCCATATCCCTGGTTACCATAACCTCCTGCTGCTTGGCCAGGGCCGTAAGATATTCATTGGCCTTGTCGCTTCCCAACTCCTGGGTCAAGCCGGTGAACCAGAAACTCGCGGCGCCGCCGACGGTGGGATCGTACATCACCATCTTACCTTTCCACTCCGGTTTGAGCAGGTCATGATAGGAAGTTATCTGTCCTTCCTTCACCAGGCCCGTATTGTAGATGACCGGTGGTATCACCTGGGACAAATAAGTGAACACCGTGCCGTCTTTATCGAAGAAGGGGATGTTTTGACCGAACCAGGCCTTGGGCGAGGTCACTTCCGGCAGGATGAGCAGCGGTGTAACCGGCGCCAAAACCCCTTGGGCCTTGGCCACCAACGCTGTGGTGCCTCCGGCCATATAGGCGTCGACCTGATGAATCCCCGACCGATACTCCGTGACGAGCCGGCTTGCCAGTTCGATGCCGGAACCGGAAATGACATTCAGCGTTATTCCATACTTTCTCTTGAAGGCTTCCGGGATGATGGTTCTGGCTTCCGAGGGGGCGTTCAAATAGATGAACAGCTCCCCCTCTTTCTTGGCGGCGGCCACCGTATCATCCCACTTTTTCTGCCAATCCGCGGTGCTCGCGGCAGAAGACGGGGCGGCCGGACTTTTCGCTTTTGCCGGGACTGAACCAGCCGGGGCCTGGGCGGCAGAAAAGATACCCAGCCCGATGACAACCATTGCCCAAAGGAATTTTTTCATTATTTCCCCTCCCCCTTCAGTCTATTACACACTTAATCAGGTTTTTTGTTAAAGAATACCTTTCCTTACGAAAAAGTCAATCAAAAATGACCTTGACAATTGTAAAACTTTTAATCTACTGTCCCCCCATGTCCTGGGAGAGAAAAAAGATGAGGAGTGTGCCCTGATGGAATTCCCGTTGATACCGGAACGTTGCGCCCTGTTAGTCAATGATCTGGAAGAGAAGATGGTCTGCCCGTCATCGCCCTTCTACATTCCGACCGCCGTGGACGCCCTGGTGAATCTTCTGCCCCTGGTCGATTTCTGCCGGCGGCGGGGTATCCCCACGTTATTTGCCCTGATCGGATCGGAGCAGACGCGGGAGAAGGGCGCCGCGAGAATCGAGCTGCCTGAAGGCGCGGTCATCGACCTGAGCCTGTGCCGCCTGGCGGACCGTCTCGGCTCGCACCCCGATGATTTCGTCTTTGTCAAGACCTGGCGGTCCGGCTGCATCGGTGATGTCAGCGTGGATTACCTGCGGCAGCGCAACCGGGATACCGTTATCGTCGCCGGCACTACCCTGCAATTCGGCTGCGACACCACGGTCCGGGAGGCGGCAAAACTTGGTTTCCAGGTGGCGGCGTTGAGCGACTGCTGTGCCTCCAGGCCCATCGCCGACCAAGGCTGGGGGGAAGTGACGGACGATGAAGTGATCAAGGTTTTTTTCAGCACCTGGAAGAAGGCCTTTGCGAGGGTGATGACGGCTGGCGAAGCCCTCGGGGAACTGGACGCACGGGCCGGCGGCTGAAAACGGTCTAACAATTTTACTCACGAGGAGGGCTTGCCGATGGAAGAGTTGGAAAGCTGGAAGAACCGCGCCCTGCAGGCGGAAGATGAAGTGTTGAAACTGCGCGCCGAGGTGGAATCAGCCAGGCCCAAATTGCCCCAGCCGCGGCCTGTGACCCTGGATGCCAAAACTACGGCCCTGCTGGTGCTTGATTTAAGCAACCGCTGCCAAGATCCGGCCCAGGTCTGCAGCATCTTGGTCCCGCGGGTAAAGGACTTTCTGCAAAAGGCGCGGGCCGCCAAAGTATTTACGCTGTACACCATCAGCGCCAACGAGAAAGGCACGCCCCACGGAAAGGTGTGGGATGGCTTCGAGGCGCTCCCCGATGAGCCGGTCCTCTGGCCCGACGCCTTCGATAAGTTCCTGGGGGGGGAACTTGCTCCCCTGCTGCAGGAAAGAGGGATAAAAACTGTCATCATTACCGGGGCTTCCACTAACAATTGCGTTTTATTCACTGCCACCAGCGCCGCGAAAATGTATAAATACCAGGTGGTGATTCCCTTAGACGGCGTCATCTCCAAAGGCCGCTATGAAAATGAATACCCCATATATCAGCTTTCCATTATGCCCAGCGGCGCCAGTGCCCTCTGTTCCTTCACGACTTTGGCGGGCATTTCATTTCAATAGAAAGGCAGGTTTAAGCCATGCGCATGAAATCCTATTTGAAGATTGCCGTCACCGGCACGACGAGGGCGGAAATTGCAGCGCAGATCGCTCTTCCCTTCTATGAGAATCTCCGGGGTACGACGAACACGGTTTCCCTCATCCTGGGTAACAGCGATACCGAGCTGGGCGGAACAGGCATTCCCCTGGCCGTCGGTAAAAAGAAATATGATCTCGGCTTTGCCAATCCGGCCTCGCTGGCGCGCATGGCCTACCTGGGCAAGGGTTTTTACAAGGAAAAGATCCCCCTGCGGGCCATCGGGGTCTTTCCTTCCTGGGACCGTCTCGTTTTTGCCATTCATCCGCGGACGGGGATCCGTTCGCTGGAAGAGCTGAAGGCGAAGAAATACCCCCTCACCGTCTCCACGCGGGAGGGAGGGAAATTCCATTCCACGCTCTTTGCCATCGACGAGGCCCTGCAGGGATATGGCTTCAGTTTCCGGGACATAGAGGCCTGGGGAGGAAAAGTTCTGCGGGTGAGCAACCCCAGTTCCAAAGAACGGAAGCAGCAGATTGCCAGTGGCGAGGCCGATGCCGTCTTTGATGAGGGCCTCAAGAGCTGGGGAAGTCAGGCCCTCCAGGCCGGGATGCGGCTGCTGCCCATTGCCGATACCGTGCTCAAGCGCTTGGAAAAACTCGGCTATGCCCGGGCTTCCGTCACCCCCCGCTATTACCCGCAGCTTGATCGGACCATTGAGACCCTGGACTTCAGCGGCTGGCTCCTTTTCTGCCACCAGGACCTGCCAAGCGCAGTGGCTTACGAGATTGCTTCCAAGGTGGACAAGAATATCGCGAAAATCCCGGCGGACCATTTCGACGGACGGCCCATGACCATCCAGGAGTTTTGTCAGGGGGGAGAGGCCGGACCCCTGGGCATCCCCCTGCATCCCGGGGCCAGAAAATACTTCAAGGGGTTAGGGCTGATAGACTCGTAAAAAGTCAAAAACACCACATGACGTCATTCCGACTAAAGCCGTAATCCAGTGGTTTTAGTTAGTTACAGCTTCTGGACCCCGGTGCCTGCCCCGGACTCTGATCCGGGTTCACCGGGGTGACGACAGTCTTCAGGACTGGGCAGATAAGTTTTCTCTTGCTATGCTGAATGAAAGTGTAGGAACGTGACATGCAAAGCTTGACCCCTTGGGAGTGGTAAATGGGCACCAACAACGTCATCTTCTTGGAAGTAATTGAATGGTTTGATGAATCGGGGAAAGAGCTGGTTCATCGCCTTCCCGAAACAGGTTCCGGTGAAATCAAATGGGGCGCCCAGCTGACCGTTCGGGAAAGCCAGGCGGCCGTTTTCTTCTATAACGGCAAAGCCTGTGATGTCTTCGGCCCCGGGCGGCATACCTTGAAGACCATGAACATCCCAATCCTGACGAAGGTGCTCAGCGCGCCCTGGGGTTTGAGCAGTCCGCTCCGGGCAGAAGTGTATTTTGTCAACATGAAGGTCTTTCCCAATCTGAAGTGGGGGACGAGGGACCCCGTGGCTTTCCGGGATGCGGAGCTGGGGCTGATCCGGCTCCGGGCCTTCGGGGTCTTCAATATCCAGGTTCTCCAGCCCCTGCTGCTGGTGAATACCCTGGCGGGAACCCAGGGGATCTATACCACCGATGCGATCGAAGAGTACCTTAATCGCGTGATTGTTTCCCGCTTCAACGATTTTATGGGGGAACAGATTGATACCATCTTCAATCTTCCCGCGCGTTACGACGAACTGGCCAGGGGCCTGATCAAGGCCCTGGAAGAAGATTTTGCCGGTTTCGGGCTGGGACTTAGGGGTTTATATATCAACTCCATCACCCCGCCGCCGGAAGTCCAGAAGGCCATCGACGATAAGAGCCGGCTGGGTGTCTTTGACGACCTCGACAAGCTGGTGAAGATGAAAGCGGCCATGGCCATGGAAACGGCTTCCCAGTCCCAGGGAGATGCGGGGGCCGGCCTCGGCATGGGCCTGGGTTTCATGATGCCGGCGATGTTTGCCGAAGCCTTCAAAGGTGCGCCGGCCCAACCGGCCAGGGCTCAGGATGGTTTCCCCTGTCCGGACTGCAAGCAATCCGTCCCCCGGGAGGCGAAGTTCTGTCCCGCTTGCGGGCACCCGGTCCTCGTTTTTCAGCACTGTTCCCAGTGCGGCGCCAATCTTTCCCCGAGCGCCAAGTTTTGCGTCCAGTGCGGCCGCGCGGCGGAGCAGAAGGCACTGCCTCTCAAGTGTTCAAAATGCGGTACGGAAAATCTGCCGAAATCCGTCTTCTGCAATAATTGCGGCGAACGAATAGCATAAGTATTCAGGCTGCTAAGACTTTCATGACACATAATCCCCCGGACGGCTGGCAGATCGATTACCAATGCCCCCAATGCGGAGCGCCGGTGCAACTGGGCGAGGCGGACCGTTTGCTCCTTTGCCCTTTCTGCCGTACCAAGCTCTACCTGGTTGCCGATAATCACTTCCGCTATTGTATCCCGGCGCCGGAGACGAACTCCCGGGAGATCCTTTACCTCCCTTACTGGCGTTTGAAAGGAATGTCTTTTGCCTTGACCGGCCGGGAGATCACGAACCGTTTTTTTGATACGAACCACCTGGCCTTGGACGTCCAAGGCGTTCCTTTTTCTTTGGGGTTGAGACCCCAGGTCTTCAGACTGCGCTTCGCTTCCCCGGAGATGGAAGGCCGCTTTCTTGCGCCCGGCCTGGACGCCCGGGCGGCCCTGCAGTTCCTGTCCGCGACCGCCCAAACTGGCCTACCGCAGGTCTTTATCGGGGAAATGATCAGCCTGATCTATTCCCCGGCGTATCTGGAAAACGACGTCCTCTACGACAGCCTCCTGCAAAGGCCCCTGGGGTCCCTGAATGCGGAAGGCCGGGAGCGGCTTCAGGCTTTGTGCCGGCCGCCGGACTGGCAAGTCCGGTTCATCTCAACACTCTGTCCTCAATGCGGCTGGGATCTGCAGGGCGAACGTGAGGCGCTGGTTCTGATCTGCAGGAATTGCAGCACCGCGTGGACCTGCCCGGCAACGTCCATGGAAAGGGTGCCCTTTTCCGTGACGGCGGCGGACGAGGACTCGCCGCATTGCTATCTGCCCTTCTGGCGGATGAAAGCCCGCATCGAGGGCGCCGACCTGAATTCGTATGCCGATTTGGTCAGGCTGGGCAATTTGCCGAAGGCGGTTACCGCAGCGATGGAAGAAAGGCCGCTTTACTTCTGGAGCCCGGCTTTCAAAATCAATCCCGCCCTCTTTTTACGCTGGACTAGGCAGATGACCGCCTGCCAGCCGGCAGGGGAAGCGGTCGACCATCTCCCCGCGGCCGATCTCCACCCTGTTACCCTGCCGGCCAGTGAAGCCGGGGAAAGCATCATCATCACCCTGGCCGGTCTGATCGCGGATAAACGCCGCTGGCTTCCGCTCCTTCCCCGGCTCCGCATTACCCTGGAGGAAAGCCTCCTTGCCTATCATCCCTTTACCATCGGGAGCAGCGAACTCATTCACACCGAAATGCTTTTAACAATTAATAAAAATGCCCTGGCTTTCGGCAGGCAGCTCTAAGCTCAACGGGACCTTTCCCCAACCGATCCCTGTGTCATCCTATTCTTATTGACACATAGCTCAGCCTTTTCTATACTCCCCGCGATACAATTGGAAAGCTTTGCAAAATATGCTCCTTGAGTCATTCCGGCGAAAGCCGGAATCCATAACTATCTAAAAGAACTGGATTCCGTGTCAAGCACGGAATGACAGGAAGGCGATGGAATTATATTATGCAAAGCTTTCAATTGGTGATTTTGTTCAAAAACGAAAGGCTATATATGGTATCGGCTTTAGAAGCGTATTGGTTCTTGACGGGATGAGGCGATAACCTCTGCCTTAAAGTCGACCACTTTCGGGCACTCCTGCATTCTGAAACGGCGAAGGGGAGAACAGCATAATGGCAGAATTCAATGTGTTAGGTACCAGGGCGGTAAGCCCTGAGGACGTCTCCAAAGCCATGGGCAGCGCCGAATTTACCGACGACTTAAAGCTGCCCGGCCTGCTGACCGGTAAGATCTTGCGCAGTCCCCTGCCGCACGCCCGCATCAGAAGGATCGATACATCCCGGGCGCGGTGTCTTGCCGGCGTAAAGGCAGTCCTTACGGCGGATGACACGGGCAAGCAAAAATATGGGGTCTTTCCCTCGACCCGCGACCAGTATACCCTCGCCGTGGATAAGGTCCGCTACATCGGGGACGAAGTGGCGGCCCTGGCTGCGGTCGATGAAGCTACGGCTTTGGAGGCCCTGGAATTGATCGAGGTGGAATACGAAGAGCTGCCTGCGGTTTTTGATCCCCTGGAAGCCATGGCGGAGGGCGCTCCGGTAATTCACGATGCCTGGCCGAACAACCTTTCCATCGATGTGGAAATGGTTTACGGCAATCCGGAGCAAGGATTCAGGGAGGCGGATTATATCAGGGAGGACCGGTTTACCACTGCGGCCCTTGCCCATGCCATGCTGGAACCTTATGTCGTGGTCGCGAAATATGATCCTTCCGGAACACTGGACATCTGGATGCCGAACCAGTCTCCTTTTACGAAGCGTCGGGCCTTGATGCGCCCTCTGGGCATGCCCATGGAAAGAATCAGGGTGAGGAAATCCTTTATCGGCGGGACCTTCGGCGGTCGGTCGGAGCTGTTTTCCGCCGATGTCTGCGCGGCTTTGCTGGCGCGCAAAACCGGAAGGCCGGTAAAGATTGCCTACACCAGGGAAGAGACGACGGCCTGCACCAGACAGAAACATCCCTTCATTATCGATATCAAAACGGGTGTCAAGAAAGATGGCACCCTGGTGGCCAAGGAAGTCAAAATCATTGCCGATGGGGGCGCTTACCACAGCACCGGCGGGATAGCCATTTCCAATCCGCCGGCCAGCCTGTTTGCGCTGATGCACGTGCCCAATTTCCACTACCTGGGAAAGAGGGTTTTCACGAACAAATCCGTCCGGGGCGCCATGAAAGGACATGGCAACCAGCAGCTGCGCTTTGCCGATGATGTGCAACTGGACATCATCGCCCGGGAACTGAAACTGGACCCGGTGGAAATCCGGCTGAAAAATGCCGTCAAGGCGGGCGACGTGGCCTTGAACGGCAATAAGATATCGAGCTGCGCGGTCCGCGAGTGCCTGGAAAAGGCTGCCGGCGCTGTGGATTGGGGAAACAGGGCCGGCGGCCCCGTCCAGGGTGATGCCAGCCCTAATCTCAAGAGAGGCAAGGGGATCGGTTTTGCGCCCATGCCCTGCGGTTTCAGCCTGGGGATGCGCAGCGCCTCGGCGGCCGTGATCAGGATGAATGAAGATGGCCAAATTACGCTCTTTAGCGGCGTGCCCGACAACGGTCAGGGAAATCACCTGATGATGGCCATGGTGGCGGCGGAGGTATTGACGATTCCCCTGGCCGACGTTAACGTGGTGGCGGCGGACACCGAAATGACGCCCCAGGACCCCGGGAGTTATTCCATGTCGGCGGCCTATGTCTCCGCCAACGCGGTGAAAAGGGCGGCCGAAGATGCGAGAAGGCAATTACTCGAAATAGCGGGAGAATTATTGGAGGCGCATGCGGATGACCTGGCGGTGAAAGCCGGGAAAATCTTCGTTAAGGGCAGTCCGGATAAAAATATTTCCATCGCCAAAACATCCTGGGGGGCCATAGAAAGAGGAAAGCATATCCTCGGGACAGGTTCCTGGAAGCCCGATGTGGGTGGCGGCAGTGAGATCGATTTTGTCCGGGGGAAAATTGACGGCCAGATGTCCGGCGCCTTCGCTTACGGGGCTGTGGCCGTAGAAGTGGAAGTGGACGTGACTACGGGTAAAGTGCGGGTCTTAAAGGCCGTGGCCGCTCAGGACTGCGGCCGCGCCATCAACCCCCAGGCTGTGGAAGGGCAGATTGAAGGCTCAATGGGTTTTGGCGTGGGCCAGGTTCTGGGCGAAGAGTTATTCTGGAGCGCCGGTTCGCTCCTGAACCCCGGCTTCGTTGACTATGGAATTCCTACCTGCCTCGATGTTTGCGGCCACGTGGAGCCAATTAGCGTTGAGTCCGTGGATCCGGAGGGTCCTTTCGGGGCCAAGGAAGCGGCGGAAGCGGTTGGCGTGGCTGTAATCCCGGCGATAGTGAACGCCATCTACGACGCTACGGGAGTGGCACTCAAAGAATTGCCGATTACCCCCGAGCGAATGCTCAAGGCGCTGGACGCAAAGGAAACTCAGCGGTGATGCGGATATTTCTTCTTTCCGCTTTTCATCCGTTCCCCTGCATTAGCGAAAGCGAAAACCAATAAATAAAAAAAGTAGCTCGGTTGCTCGACACGCCGGGAAGGACCGGGAAAGAGAGGATTCCTATGCCCAAATTGGAAATTATCAATGCCGGCTGGCCAACCAGCAGTCGTCACACCTTTTCCCCCGCAGTGAAAAAAGGGAATCTGCTTTTCATTTCCGGACTGACCGCCATAGACGAACAGGGAAATACCGTGGGTAAAGGTGATATCGTTGCCCAAACCCGACAGATATACAAAATGATCCAGGCGATTCTCGAAGCTGCGGGAGGGAGTTTCGATGATATCGTCAAGACTGTAGATTATATTGTCACCACCGAAGGCTACAAGGGAACCGCTGACGTGCGCCGGGAATATTTCCGCAACGGATTTCCAGCGGCCACGGGTATTGTCGTCAAAGAACTGGTACGATCGGATGCCTTGATCGAGATCGATGCGATCGCCGTGCTGGACGACAAGAGATAAACCTCAACCTTAACCCGATAATAATACCACGGGAGGCACCGTGAAAAAGATCGACATATACTCGCACTTAATGCCGCAACGCTACAAAGAGGCCCTTTACAAAACGACGGGACGCAGCTTTCAGATGCTGGAGATCCCGACGCTCAGCGATGTGGAAAAGCGGTTTCGCATGATGGACAAGTATGGCGACTACCGGCAGGTCATAACGCCCGTAGGGCCGGTCCCGGAAGCCATCGCCGGTCCTGAGGAGTCGCCGGAGCTGTGCCGGATCGCCAATGACGAGACGGCCGCCATCGTGGCCCGCTATCCCGATCGCTTTGTGGGCGGGGTGGCCATCCTGCCCATGAACAACATAGATGAGGCCATGAAGGAAGCCGACAGGGCGATCAAGGAACTGGATTTGCGGGGGATAATCATCCACACCCCCATAAACGGCCAGCCCATGGACAGGCCACAGTTCATGCCGCTGTGGGAGAAGATGGCCGGGTACGATCTGCCGATATGGATGCACCCCCGGCGGGAGCAGACGCCGGACTATGCCGGCGAGCCCAACTCGAAGTACTGGATCTGGTGTCTCTGGGGCTGGCCCTATGAGACTACCCTGGCAATGACCCGCCTGGTGTTCAGCGGTATCTTCGATAAGCACCCCAACATCAAGTTCCTTACCCACCACGCCGGCGCCATGGTGCCTTTCTTCCGCGGCCGCATTGAGTTTGTTTACAAGATGGCCGGCTCTTTCGGCAAGTCGTTTGAGATGCAGATGTCACAGCCTCCAGTGGAGTATTTCCGCAAGTTCTACAACGATACGGCAATAAACGGCAACGTGAGCGGGCTTACGTGCGCCCACGACTTCTTCGGTGCCGAACGGGTGCTGTTTGGCGCGGACGTGCCCTACGACACGGAAGGCGGCGACTGGAGCCTGCGAGAGACGATCCGCTCCATCGAAGCAATGGACATACCCCGGGACGACAAGGAGAAGATCTTCTACAAGAATGCCCAGCAGCTGTTGCGGCTGCCGACGTGAGGGGTACCCCGCCGCCGGCAGGTTTGTTCCATCCCGGGTTGCACCTTCCGGAGTTTCAATTTAGCTACAATGTCACAGAATGTGATTGACAACCCTCCCGGTTTCCTGATATACGCAACGCTCCGTGCGGAAAGTTTTTAGCAAGCCGCATACCCCTTTACCGGTAGCCTCCGGCTATCCTCGATGGCCAAACCACTTAATTCTTACGAGGAGGGACAATGAGCTCAGAATACGAAAATTTGCTGGCCCTGGCCAAAAAACGGAGAAGCATCAGGCGTTACAGTTCGGAGCCGATTCCGGACGACTATGTGGAAAAGATCGTCGAAGTGGCCCGCTGGGCGATGTCGGGGGCCAATGCCCAACCCTGGGAATTTGTCGTAGTCAAGGACGCTGAGAAGAGGAAAAAGATATTTGAGCTCTATTCGATCCATAGAAAACAAACCGATGTTTTCAATCGGGTATTGATCCCTGAGTTGCGGCATCCGGTTACGGGGACCCTGGACGTAGGCCAGCCTTCTTTCCGGGATGCGCCGGTGATTATTGCGGTTTGCGGCGATACCAGAACGCTTCTGGCCACCAGCCTGGCCGCCGAAATCATGGGTTATGAACGCTTCACCTATCATTCGAATATCGCCAATGCTACCATGATGATTCACCTGGCCGCCGCCTCCCTCGGTCTGGGGTCCCAATGGGTCAGCACTACGCCGATCTGGGAAGGAGAGCTCAAGGCCCTTTTGGGCGTTCCCGAATGGTACACCATCTCGCAGGTAGTGCCCATCGGTTACGCCGACTACTCCCCGATCCCCTCGTATCGCCGGGAAATCAGCGAAATCCTGCACGAGGAAAAATTCGACATGGCCAAGTTCCGGAAGGATGACGAGATCGTCGATTATGTCGCTGATTTAAGAAAGCGCAGCCGGGGGACCTATTACATGCCCAAACGGAAAACAGAAGAATAAAAAAGCAGAATTGGAGATTTACATGGCAACACCCACCCGTTTTACCGCACAGATGATTGAGGCGTTTTTTGCCGCCGGGGAATGGCTTCCCCTTTCCCTGGGCGATGTCTGGGACAGGAATGCCGAACGCTATCCCGACCGGACAGCGGTGGTCGGCGGGAAGTACCGCTATACCTGGGAGGAGGCCCGCCGGGCGATCAACCGCTTTGCCTTGGGTCTGATTGAGCTGGGTTTCAGGAAAGACGATGTCCTGGTGATTCAGTTGCCGAACTATGCCGAACTGCCGCTCCTCAGGGTGGCCTGTGAAAAGGCGGGGGTTATGTGTCTGCCGGTGCTCAGGAACCTGCGGACGCGGGAGGTGGAATACATCCTGGACCGCCTCAAGGTGCGCGGTATCGTCATCCCCTGGCAGTATCGCGGTTTTGACTATTTTGAGATGGCGGCTCAGCTCCAACCCAATCTGCCGGGCTTGAAGCATATCATGGTGCTGGGGGAGAAGGCACCCGCCGGGTCAATCTCGGTGCGGGAAATGCTGAACACCCCCCTGGAGCAGAAGTATCCCGCCGATTATTTGCAGGACAAGTCCTACCGGCCCGATGAGGTGTCACTGGTGAACCATACCACCGGCACAACGGGTTTTCCCAAGTTTGTGGAATATACCATGGCCGCCCGCCTGAAATTGGGGAGAGGATTCATTGAGACTCTGAAGTTGTCGCCAGCAGATGTGGTGTGCGCTCTCGGGGCTGTTCCCGCCGGAGCGAATACCGTTACCTACTTTGGTACGCCGCAGGCCGCCGCCAAACTGGTGATGCTGGAGAATTTTGAAGCGGAGGAGGCCTTCAAGTGGATCGAGCAGGAAAGAGTGACGGTGGCCTGCGGGGTACCGACTATGTGGAGCATGATGATCGAACACCCCAGGAGAAAAGATTATGATTTAAGCTCGGTCCGGCTCTGGTGGAATGCGGGGGCTTTCCTGCCGCCGCAGTTGGGGGCGGATGTGGAAGCTAAATTGGGCGGCACCATCCTCAGCGGGCTGGGTGCTTCGGATTTCGGCGGTACCATGATCCCCGACCTGGACGCCCCGGCGGAGGAAAGGTTTGTGACCGTGGGGACGGGGAGGGCCGGCACGGTCTTCAAAATCGTCGATGACAGCGGCTGTGAATTGGGCCGGGAAGAAGTGGGGGAAATCTGGGGGGCGGGTCCCAGCTGCGCCAGCGGCTATTACCAGGATGCCGAGGCGACCTGGCAGGCCTGGACCAAGGACGGTTGGTTCCGCACGGGAGACCTGGGCCGTATCGACCGGGAGGGAAATCTTATCCTGGTAGGCCGGAAGAAGGACATGATCATCCGCGGCGGCCAGAACATCTATCCGGCGGAGCTGGAATCCATCCTGCTCACCCATCCCGCCGTGGCTGCGGTGGCGATTGTGGCCATGCCCGATAAGTTGATGGGCGAGAAGGCCTGTGCCTACGTCCAGGCGAAAGAGGGCTGTACTCTCACATTTCCGGAGCTGGTGCAATACCTGACGGGCCAGGATATAGCGCTCTACAAGATTCCCGAGCGGCTGGAGCTGATCGCCGAAATGCCGATGGTGGCTGGTGTGAAGATGGATAAGAAGGTGCTGCAGAAAGACATAGCGGACAAACTCAAGGCGGAAGCAAAATAGACTCAAGGAGAGAAAGACATGGCGTTCAATGACATACGTGCGTACTGTGAGGCCCTGGAAAAGACGGGGGACCTGGTGCGGGTTAAGCAGGAAGTGGATTGGGAATTGGAAGCGGCCGCCATTACGCGGCGCAGCAACGAGAACCTCGGCCCGGCCGTCCTGTTTGAAAAACTGAAAGATTACCCCGAGGGCTACCGACTCTTGGGCGGCGTCCAGGCCACTTACCGGCGCGTGGCCATCTCCCTTGGCCTGCCGCCGGAGACGCCCATCCCCGACATTTATAGCGAATATGAACGGCGGGAGCAGAAACCGATCAAACCGGTCGTCGTTCCCACCGGGCCCTGCAAAGAGAATATCGTCAAGGGCGACGACGTCGACCTTTTCCAGTTCCCCGTGCCCCTGATCCATGACGGCGACGGCGGCAGGTATTTCGGGACCTGGGACGTGATCATTACCAAAGATCCCGAAACAGGCTGGACCAACTGGGGGATGTATCGCTTCATGATCCACAACCAGCGGATTTTGACCGGCGATCCCACCTTTACCAGCCATCTGGCCATGGTCTTCCGGGAGAAGTTCGTTCCTAAGGGAAAGCGGATGCCCATTGCCGTCGTCTGCGGGGCCGATCCGCTCTGCCACATGGTGGCGACGGCCGGGTATGGCATCGGCCAGGACGAGGCGGACTATGCGGGTGCACTGCGCCAGGCGCCGCTGGAACTGGTGAAATGCGAGACCAGCGACCTCCTTGTGCCGGCCCATGCGGAAATCGTCATTGAAGGCGAACTGCTGCCCGACGCGATCGGGTTTGAAGGGCCTTTCGGAGAATATCCGGGCTACCGCACCGGCAAAGCAAGAGACGGTGTGGTCATGGAAGTGAAGGCGATTACCTATCGCACCTCGCCGATCATCACCATGATCGCCCTGGGAGTGCCCGTGGACGACAGTTCGGTAACGGCGGCCTTGACAGCCTCACTGGCGGTGAAGCGGCGCCTCAAGCGCCACAATATCCCGGTGACGGATGTTTATGCCCCGGCGGAGGGCGTCACCCATCTGGTGGTGGTGGGCGTCAAAGAGGGCGGGATGAAAGTGGCCCAGCAGATCAAGGACATCATTACGGCCCGGCGCGCCGCCATCAATAAGATTGTCGTGGTGGACAGCGATGTGGATGTCTTCGATATGAAACAGGTGATCCATGCCCTGGCCGTCAAGTGCCATCCCTTAAACGGGATAATGGCGAATGAAGTGGCCGCGGGCAAAGCGAATGAACTGACGCCCTGTTATAGTTACGACGAACGGGCCCACAAGAAGGGGGGCGTGGTGGTCTTCGACTGCACCTGGCCGCCGGAATGGCCCAAGGAGACGCTTCCCATCAAGTCTTCCTTCAACGAGATTTACCCCCAGGAAGTTAAGGATAAAGTGCTGAAAAATTGGCAGGCCTACGGACTGAAATAGCCTGGTCCCGGCACGGCCGGGAACGGAGAAAGGAATAAGCATGAAAGAATACATGGCATGGATAGAAGACCCGGAGCTGATCAAAGGGCCTCAGGAAATGAGTATCACCGTCAAGGAACTGACTCCGGGACGGCGCAAATATCTCGGGCACAACGTCAAGGCTACGATCTCGCCGACGGCGCTTCCCGGAGCCGACGTCCTCCGGGTGCGGCGCGTGAACGGCCTCCTGCTGCCGGAGACCTGGTATATAAAAATTACCGAGGAACTGGGAGAATACTGGGCCGGCCGGCCCTATGCCGGCGTCGTCGATTAGTAAGTCAGAAATTTGTCGCAGTCAGGGTTAAGGTAAGTTAATAACAGCCTGATATGCATAAGTAAAGGGCTCGCTGCCAGTGGAGATAACTATCTTTCGGGCAGCGAGCTTCCTACAATACCATCTCATAAAGCGGGCCTCCCGCTGTCCCGGAGGGCTGTAAAGCCCATGATGTGATGGAAGATTTCTTCTAACTTTCTTCTACCGCCTGCTTAAAATCCCGGAAATCACCTGAAAAAACTTGACAACAGGCAGACCGTAACATTAGAGTAACGATCACTATGGATGCGCAAAATGAGTTATATCATGCACTTCTGTCTGTTAACCGGCCGGCGGCCACTAAGCTGTTGTTAGAGACGGTAGCTGACTGGACTCCCGCGGCGCGGATTGAAAAATTGATCACGCCGGTTATGAGACGGATCGGCGATGAGTGGGAAAGCGGGCAGGTTTCCCTGGCCCAGAATTACATGAGCGGCCTCATCTGCGATGATCTCGTTGGCGCCATCCTGCCCGCCACCGGGAGGGCAACTAAGAATCATCCGCCCCTGGCCATCGTTACCCTGGAAGATCATCATTCCCTGGGCCGCAAAATCGTTTCTTCCTTCGTCAGACTGGCCGGCTTCGATTTACTGGATTATGGCCCCGGGGTCACGGTGGAAGACCTGCTGGTGAAGCTAAAACGCGACGGCATCAAGATTCTCCTAATCTCCGCCCTGATGCTGCGGGCGGCGTTTAGGGTCAGGGACCTGGTCGCTTTGGCGAGGGCAGAAGGTCTCGCGGTCAAAGTCATTGTCGGCGGCGCGCCTTTTATCTTTGACGGCCAACTGTGGCAGGACGTGGGCGCGGACGCCATGGCGTCGACGGCGTCGGAAGCGGTATCGGTCGTGGAGAGGATGGCGAGGGAAATAAAATGAACTCCCTGCAGAGAGTGTTGACCGCGCTGGGACAAAAGGAGCCGGACCGGGTGCCCTTCTTTCTCCTGGTTACCATGCACGGGGCCAAGGAACTGGGTCTTTCTATCAAAGATTACTTTTCCCGGGCGGAAAATGTCGTCGCCGGTCAGCTGCGGATGCGGGAAAAATACCGGCATGATTGCCTTTATAATTTTTTTTATGCTGCCCTTGAGGTGGAATCCTGGGGCGGGGAGGTCGTCTATTTCGACGATGGACCCCCGAATTCCGGCGTCCCCCTGATCAGCAGGCCCGAAGACATCAATAAAATACGGCCGCCCCGGGTCCGGGAAGTTCCCTGCCTCCAAAAGGTATTGCAGGCCCACGAGATGGCGAAGGCCAGGGTGGGCGACGAGGTCATGATTATCGGGGTGGTGATGTCGCCGTTTTCTCTGCCCGTGATGCAGATGGGCTTTGATAAATATATTGAAATCATGTGCGAACGGCGGGACTTGTTCGACCAGCTCTTAAGGATGAACGAGGAATTCTGCGTGGAATGGGCCAACGCCCAACTGGAGGCTGGCGCCACCGCCATCTGCTACTTTGATCCCCTTTCTTCTCCGGCCATCGTGTCACGGGACCTGTATCTGGCGACAGGTTTCGAAATAGCGCGCCGGACCATTGGGAGATTCAAAGGGCCCGCGGCTATTCACATGGCCTCGGGGAACTGCCTGCCGATAATCGACGACTTGGCGCAGACGGGAACGGTAGCGGTGGGGGTCAGCGTTTTTGAGGATTTGGCCGCTGTTAAAACGGCAGCCAGAGGCAGATTTGCCGTCCTGGGGAATTTAAACGGCATCGAGATGCGGCGCTGGACGCCGGAACAGGCGGAAGCCGCCGTTAAGGACGCTATTGCCAAGGCGGGTCCCGGTGGCGGGTTTATCCTCTCCGACAATCATGGAGAGATCCCCTGCCAGGTGCCTGATGATGTACTGATGGCCATTTCCGAAGCTGTCCATAAATGGGGGAAATATCCTCTTCATTGGCTGGGAGAGGCCCCGCATGAAGGATAGCGGTCTTCATCCTTCCGCTCTGTCTTTGGAGAGCCGGCCGGCCGCCGATTATGCCATGGCCTTTGACCTGGTGAGCAAGATAGCCCGGGTCATGACCGAGGACATGGTTGTGCAGAAGACCTTTGAACTCTTTACCCTGCTCTGCGCGCCGGAAAGCATCGCCTATCTTCAGATCCTGGACGGCCGGCCGCGGGATCTTTTTTTATCTCCGGCCTCTGCCGCCGATACCGCGCCCGCTAAGGACCGTCTGCTCGCCGCCCTTGCCGATTCAGCCTGGACGGTTTCCGAAAAGGGCTTCATTATCCGCATCTGCCTGGAAAACAACACCTTGGGAATCCTGGCGGTTGAGGGAATATCCTTTGTGCAATTTAAGGATCATTACCTGAACCTGGGCGTCAATCTGGCCGGAGCAATTGCCCTGGCCATTGCCAATGCCCGTTATTACCAGCATGTCGAGGCCAGCGGCAAGGCATTGGCCGAGGCCAATGAACAGCTCAAAAGGGAAATCGCCGATCGCCAGCAGGCGGAAGAAATGCTCAAGACGCAGACGCTGCAACTCGAGGTCGCGAACAGGTCGCTGGAAAGCTTTACTCATTCGGTATCCCACGATCTGCGTGCCCCGCTACGGGTGGTCGATGGCTATGTCCGGATGCTGGATAAGGAATTGAAGGGGACACTCAAGGGGGAGGCAGAGCGAAAATTACAAGTCATTCGGAACAACGTTGCCAAAATGGGACAGCTGATCGACGATCTGCTGGCTCTGTCCCGGCTGGGATATGAGGCGATAACTTCTGAAATTCTCGATATGGAGAATCTTGTACAAGAGGTATGGAATGACCTGAAGGCAGTCCGGGACCAGCGGCGCTTGACAGTGGAGGTCAATCATCTGCCCGCTGCGTACGGCGACTGCCGGTTCATCAAACAGGTTCTGGTCAATCTCCTGTCCAATGCCATTAAATTTACCAAAGAAAGAGAGGTTGCGACAATCGAGATCGGCGGCCGGCAAGCTGCCGGCGAAACCGTCTATTACGTGCAAGACAACGGTGTCGGCTTCGATATGCGTTATGCAGCCAAACTTTTCGGCGTATTTCAAAGGTTGCACGACAGCGGGGCTTACGAAGGAACCGGCATCGGGTTGTCGATCGTCCACCGCATCATCAATCTGCACGGTGGCCGTGTCTGGGCCGAAGGCCGGGTAGACGAGGGGGCAACCTTTTATTTTTCCCTGCCGTCCTGCCCCCTACAGGCACCCGGGCGCGAATAATTCCGCCATGTGGGCCGGGCGGTCGATCAGCCGCTGATCGTAAAGATAACGCAGGAGCGCTTCCATGGTGCGGACTTCAATGTCGCCCATTGTATAGGTATAAGGGTCCCAGCCCAGATCGCGGCGCTCGGTTTCGGTATGGCGCCTCTCCTCTTCGTCTTCATAGTTGACGGCCAGTTCCTTGGCCTGCCGAAAGGCGGCCAGGAGCCGGGGGGCGAATTCGGGGTAGGCGCGGACAATGCTCTCCTTCACGGTTACCGTATGGACGATCGGGTAGATCATCCTTTGCCGGAAATAATCCAGGACCGCGGCCGGATTGTCCACGAGGCTTCTGAGTTCGGTGTAATCGTCAATGGGCGTTTCGTTCTCGCCCCCGCCGTAAATGGAATGATAGTCGTCGTATCCGGGAAAGACGGCGGCATCGATTTCGCCGCTGATAAGCATCTCCAATAATTTCAAACGCTTTACCCCCAAATGCTCGACTTTTACGCGCGGGTTATTCACCTTGACATGCTCTTCTTCGGCCGTTATCCAGTGGACGCTTTCCATCGGCACACCGTAATCTTCTTCCAGCATGCCGCAGACCAGGACAATGGTGGTCGCCGAAAAGCGGGATACGGCGATGCGCTTACCCTTCAATTCGGAGGGGTGCTGCAGGCCGGAATCGCGTTTGACGATGATATTCCTCAGGCGCAGGCCGCGTTTGAAGAAGACGGGCAATGCCAACTGCGGCTCGCCGATGCCGAGGACCCGGGATTGGATAAAAGAGGTAGTGGACATCTCCGCCGCATCCAGCCCGCCCCGGAGCATGCTTCCATGGCGATCGCCGACGGTGGAAAAGTTATGCACAATCTGAACGTCGAAACCATCCACCCGGACGGTGCCGTCGATCAACGCCTGCGCCCGCGGTACATCGGGCACTCCCACAGTAAAAATCTTATTTTCCATGAATTCCCCCAAGTCCCATTTCGCGGGAGCAGCCAGGTAATGACTTCATTGTCCGCTTTTTGCGTTCTGCCTATTATGATGTAAAATTACAATGCAATATTACGGCATCATGGCAGGAATAATCAAGGATTCTTACGAACAGGGAGATGAATTGGTTACCCTAAAACTGCAACTATAACCGGTGCCGTTTTTGCCGACAAAGACATCTATAAAACTGTTGCTGTCAAAGACGAGGTCAAAGTTCTTCAGATTCTTGTATTGGCTGACATAGACCGATTTTAGACGCATTCTATTCACTCATCTTTGGGCCATCACGGCATTGAGAAGGGCGGTCTGATTTCTGGTGGCGGCGTCAATCTGTTTTTCCAGCTCATCACAGAGGGCCATGAGCTGGTCTATTTTGGCGACGATGCGGCGCTGTTCGGCAAGAGGGGGAAGGGATAGCAACAATGTACTAAGAGAGGTCCCATTGACATTAGGCTGGCCGGTTCCTGAACACTTTGCGTATAGTTGTTCCCAATATAATGGTCCCTCAATGAAGTATTTTAGATAGTTAACATCAATATGTGCGGAAGGAACGACGCGAATCAAGTACGAGGCAAAAACCGCTTTTACATCAATATTTTTAACTAAGTAAGATTTTCCAACTGTTCCACCAGTTCTTGCAATCAATATGTCCTTATTGGCAAGCAAATATTGGTCAACATCTTTTTCTTTAATGTCACACCCGGGTACAGAAATCCAATCCACTTTATTGTCTTGAATATCTGTAATTCTTAATAACCTGATATCCTTTAAGCTATGATTGGCAGAGGCCGTGTAGCCATAATGGATCTTTGAAGAGATACTTCCCAACCTCACCCATTCCCACCCTTTGGACAGTTCATAGGGTACCTCTTCTGGTTTGATCTCCAGTAGGGGGGCCGATGCCTTGATCTTCCCTTCTTTCACCAGCCGTTTCTTCTCCGCCTCGATCTCCTTCAACAGTTCTCTGGCGGGCTGGTCATTGACGTTCTGAGGTACCAACTTGCCCATGACGGCGAGTTGGAGGATGGCCTTGCGAAGCTCGGCCACGCTCTCTTTGACTGAATAAAGTTCGCCGAAGTTTTGGGTAATGAAAGCCCACGTTGCACTGAAAGTCTCACCTTCTGTCGCTGTCAGCAGACGGTTAAGGACAACGGTGTGGACGGCAATGCGCTTCTGGCCATGTTCGGCCCGCAACTTTTCCAGTTCGTCGCAGCAAGCTATGAGCTGGTCGACTTTGGCAACAATGCGGCGCTGTTCGGCGAGAGGGGGAACTGGGATGACCAAATTTTCAACATCGCTCTTTGAAACTGCGGCAAATGTTGTCCCCGTTGCAAATGATTCGAGGATGCTTCTAAAAGATATTATCAAGCAGTTGATAAAAAATGCGGAAACACCAGCAAGTGGTCTCAAAGCTGCGAGTCCTCGTCCAATACAGCATTCTAAGTTGGATATATTTGTGGGTCCTACCGGAGCTCTGACGGACAGCAAAACATCATTCGGATATGCATATTTCTGTGGCTGTGTACACCAATTACGGGGCGTCGGATGCAGTTTACCGAAATCAGCTTTACCTTGAAAGAAAGGCAATCCGTTACCTTCTTGATTGTAAGAATAAGACGCCGGACTCTGCCCCATTTCAATATAAACCAAATCCCCCAACCGTACCCACGTCCACCTTGGGGGCAATGAATAAGGCACTTCCTCCGGTTTTATCTCCGGAAGAGGATTTTGCGCCTTGATCTTCCCTGCCTTCACCAACCGTTTTTTCTCTGCCTCGATCTCCTTGAGCAGTTCACGGGCCGGCTGGTCGTTGGCATCCTGCGGCACCAGCTTTCCCTGCATGGCCAAGGTCAGGATCAGCTCGCGCAGTTTCTTGATGCCATCGGGTGCGGCAAAGGCTGTGTCAAAGTGTTTTTCCAGTAATTGTCTGGCATCGGAAGGCTTACTCATGGCGATCGTCCACCACCTTCCAGTGACCGCCTTTGTCGGAGCCGATGCGCGTCAGTAGGCCTCTATTTTTCAGTGCAGTGATATTTTTATCTATGGCCGTGGTGCTGATGCCGATTTTTTCCGCCATCTCCCTTTTGGAAATACGCGGATTTTCGGCAATGAGTTCAAGTATCAGGCGCTGGCTTTCTACCAACCCATCTGCCAACCCTGCTGCCAACCCATCTACCAACCTTTTCCCCGAACCTTTCTCCGGTATAGCAGTTTGTAGGCTTGTGTCTTGAGCCTCGGGAACGGGTTTTGTGTAATAGAAAACCACCCGCAGGAAGCTCTTCCGAATCTCAAAGGCGTCTCTTCCATAGGTTTTCAGGATGCGCGGGATGCCCGAACCCAACTGCTCGACAATCTCCAGATCACGAAAAACCCGCATGATCTCTTTGTTGCGCGGTACGGAAAAACCGCTGAAGAAATCTTCCTCATCCACGCCATAGGGCAGGCCGCCCATGGAGGTGATCTCCAGCCGGTCGGAAAAAAATTCAAATTTCGGTGCGCCGCCGTAGGAGTAATCGTTATGAACGACGGCATTCACTACCGCCTCGCGCATGGCCGTCGAATCGATCATCTCCTGTTCTTTGCGCAGGGGATACCCGATCTTGGTGAAGATGGTGTTTTCCACCGCCATGCGATCCAGAATGCCTTTCAAGGCTTTAACGAGAGAACATTTGCCAAAATCACGATTTTCGATCAGGTTAACGCGCGTCGTGTCGGCGTACTTTGCCACCTGCAGTGAGACGCTGTTGTCATCGGCCAGCAGATAGGCGGCATAGTTGGGTTTGCCTTCCGGTGTCAGCAGCTCCAGACTTTTCATGAAGGCTTCATTCAAGGCGAGGCCGCGTGCATCGTAGTAGATCTTGAGCTGTTCAAAACTGAGATGCGGTCGCGGGGAAAGCATGTTGCCGATGGTGTTGCGAACCCTCCTGCCGAAAAGCGTCTCGATCATGTCGCGCGGCATGGGCTCTGCGGCACTTCCCACCCGGATAAAGCAGCCTTTTTCGGTCATGCCGTACTTCCGCAGATAGTAGGGCTTCTCCAATCCGCCGGCCACGGTGATCCTGATGACATTTTTCTGGTCCCGGACTTCCCGGATGATATCGAAGAGTCCCATGATGGAGGGCTGGATATTGTTGCGCAGGCGATCCTTGATGGCTAACTGAACCCGGTCAGCGTCTTCAACGCCGTAAACCCGGCCGTCTTGCGCGATGCCGATATAGATGACGCCGCCATCCTTGTAATTCAGAAAAGCGACCACTTCCTTTTCCAGGCCGTCGGTCAGCTCCCGTTTATACTCGATGCGGTTGTCCTCCATTACCGCCGCCCCCCCAGCGCCTGCATCAGTTCATTTTTTAGGGCGGTTTGTGCGGCTTCGAGCTGCTTGGCGATCTCCAGATACTCCTGCATCAGCTCTTCCGGATCGCGGTGATTCACGGTCACCTCGTGGGGATTCTTGCAGTCCAGATTATAGGTGCGCGCGGCGATTTCCTTGGCCGACATCTTCCAGGCATTTTCCGTGGTCTTGCGCCTGTTCCACCATTTTTTTTCCAGGTCGAATTCCTGAATGGTCAGGGGTTTAGAACGGGAATAGGACTTGTAGCCTTCAGGATAGGGGTGTTCAAAAAACCAGATATCCTTGGTCGGCCTGCCTTTTTCAAAAAACAGGATGTTGGTGTTGATGCCCGTATAGGGGCTGAAAACGCCCTTCGGCAGCCGAACGATGGTATGCAGGTTGAACCCTTCGAGAAGCTCCCGTTTCAGCGTGGTCTTAACCCCTTCACCGAAAAGGAAGCCGTCGGGCAGTACCACGGCGGCGCGGCCCGTATCGTGCTTAAGCCGGTGCATGATCAGGGCCATGAAAAGGTCAGCGGTCTCACGGGTCTGGTACTTTTTCGGGAAGTTGTTTTCGATGCCGTCTTCCTCCATGCCGCCGAAAGGGGGATTGGTGATCACGATATCCACGCGGTCTCTCGGACCATAATCCTTGAGGGGCCGGCTGAGGGTATTGTCATGCCGGATATTGGTCGGCACGTCGATGCCGTGGAGCATCATGTTGGTCATAGCCAGCATGTGCGGCAGGGGTTTCTTTTCTACCCCATGAATGCTCTCTTGCAGCGTTCTAAGATCCTCCCCGGTCTTGACCTGCTTTTTGAGATGTTCAATCGTGCTGGTCAGAAAGCCGCCGGTGCCGCAGGCCGGGTCAAGAACCGTTTCACCGAGTTGCGGGTTGATGATATCGACCATGAACTGGGTGAGCGCCCTGGGGGTGTAGTATTCGCCTGCATTGCCGGCCGACTGGAGATCGGCCAGGATTTTCTCGTAGATATCGTTGAACAGGTGGCGGTCCGTAGAGGAGTTGAAATCCACATCCGCTTCGATTGTGTTGATCACCTGCCGCAGCAAGGTTCCGGATTTCATGTAGTTGTAGGCGTCTTCAAAGACGGAGCCGACCACCCTGCCGTGGGGTGAGACGCCGGCTTTGGTTGCCAATGATTTGAGCGCCGGGAAAAGTTCATTATTGACAAAGACGATCAGGTCTTCCCCCGTGTCCCCCTCGGGATTCTTGGCCCAGGTCGACCAACGGAAACGGTTGGGGAGAGGGGATTTGTAGCCCGAGCCCGTGAGGAGCCACTCTTGTTCCTTGTCGTCAAAAATCTTGAGAAAGAGAAGCCAGACAATCTGGCTGATCCGCTGGGCATCGCCATCGACGCCCACATCCTTGCGCATGATATCCTGAATCGTCTTGATCAATGTCCCAATCGACATGGTTTCGTCTCCAAATGTCCCTTGTTACGCGCAGTAGAGCGCCTGTTCCAGTTCATGTAAGGCGTTCTGATAGCCATCCAATCCGCCAAAAGCACGGATGATCTCGATGGGGGTGCCAAAATGGGTGAAGGGGGTGACCGAGAGAATCTGCGGCTCTTCGATATGTACGACCCCTTCGTCGGCATACTTGTCAAGCAGCGCCTCGAGCACCCTTCGGGCCTGGTCCCCGTATTTCGCGAAATAGTCGCGTTTTCGCACCTGTTCCGCCCGTTCCCTGCGGGTCAGCGGCGGCATATCCCAGGCCACATGGCAGACCAAATCAAAGGGATCGCAATCCCTGCCGATCTCCTCGGCCAGCGCATCAAAGAAGACTCCTTCATTGGCAAGCTCATCAATGATTGCCTGTTTCTTTTCTGTGCTGCTCCAGCGTTTCAGGAAGTCATCCAGCGAGGCGAACTCCTTGGCAAGCGTCTTGCGGGTATAGGCCTTGAGCGATTCGGTGATCAGCTTACCGTTGGCATCGAAATACTGCACCCGCTCGGCAACCACCTTCACTTCCACATTCGCCACCACATATCGCCGGATAACCGGCTGATATTCAGAATCTCCGCCATCGGCCACGCCTTCCCGCTCGCCGCCTTCTTCTGGCAATGGAAAAACAGAATCACCAATGAATTCTTCATTATCTGTCGAATCGGGTGGAACCGGTGAATCATCGGGATTTTTCGGGACATAGACCTGCACGGGGTCGCCGTCGAAATCAGGATCGGCAAAAAGCTCGGTGGCCTTCTTGAAATCGATGATGGTGAAATAATATTTGCCGTAATCTTCGTTTATGCGGGTCCCGCGACCGATGGTCTGCTTGAACTCCGTCATCGACTGGATGCGCTGATCCAGCACGATCAACTTGCAGGTCTGGGCATCGACACCGGTGGTCATCAGCTTGGAGGTGGTCGCAATCACCGGATATGTGGCCTCGGGAAAAATGAAGTTGTCGAGCTCGGCTTTCCCCTCCTCGTTGTCGCCGGTGATACGCATAACATACTTGTCATTCTGAGCAACCAGATCGCCATTTTCGTTGACCAGGGCTTGACGCATCCGTTCCGCGTGATCGATGTTATCGCAAAAGACGATGGTTTTGTCGAACCGGCTGGTCTGTTTCAGAAATTCGGTGATTTTTTTTGCCACAAGCTGAGTTCTTTTTTCCAGAACCAGCGTTTTGTCGAAATCCTTCTGGTTGTAAATGCGGTCCTCGATTTCGTTTCCGTACTTATCCAGCATGCCTTTATCGGGGCGCCAGCCGGTCAAGTCCTTGTCAAGGTCGATGCGAACCACCTTGTACGGGGCCAGAAACCCATCGTCGATTCCCTGCCGTAGCGAATAGGTGTAAATCGGATCGCCAAAGTAGTCGATATTCGAGACTTCCTTTGTTTCTTTTGGAGTTGCCGTCAGGCCGATCTGGGTGGCCGTTGAAAAGTATTCCAGTATCTGCCGCCACGCCGAATCCTCCGCCGCACTCCCCCGGTGGCACTCATCCACCACAATCAGATCAAAAAAATTGGGTGTGAATTGCTTGTAGATGTTTTGTTCTTCTTCAGTACCGGAAACCGCCTGATAGAGCGAGAGGTAGATCTCATAGGCTTTGTTCGCTTGCCGCTTCTGGATTTTTGTCATCGCTGACCCGAATGGCTTGAAATCATTGGTCATGGTTTGATCGACCAGAATGTTCCGATCAGCCAGAAAGAGGATTCGCTTTTTGGCCTTTGCTTTCCAGAGCCGCCAGATGATCTGGAAGGCGGTGAATGTCTTGCCTGTTCCGGTGGCCATGACCAGCAGGATACGATCTTGACCCTGCGCAATGGCCTCAATGGTTCTATTAATGGCCAGCAGTTGGTAGTAGTGGGGGGTCTTATTGCTTCCGTCGCTGAAGTAATCCTGTGTGACCAGGCTCTCCTGTTTCTCAGTCAAGCCCTTGTGCGCGGTCCACAACTTCCACAGTGTCTCAGGCAGCGGAAAATCATCCAGAGCGAGTTCGCGTTCGATAATGCCGTCGGCAGCAAGCTTATTGTGAAAAAGAAAGCCATCCCCATTGGAGCTGAAGACAAAGGGTACTTGAAGCATTTCAGCATAGCCAAGCCCCTGCTGCATCCCATCGCCGATGGAGTGGTTATTGTCCTTTGCTTCGATAACGGCAATAGGAATATTGGGCTTGTAGAAAAGAACGTAGTCGGTGCGCTTGTGCTGGGCGCGGGTGTGCAGCTTGCCACGAACGATAATCCGCCCCTTGGTTAGAGGAAATTCTTCACGGATCTGGGTCGCAATATCCCACCCTGCCCGTTCCAGAGCAGGAGTGATGTACTTCGTGCAGATATCGCGTTCGGAGAGCTCTTTCTTATTCATTCTTAAGCTTTCCATTCTCCCATGTTTCTGGCAGGTGGCCACCGGTCAGGCTTTAAGATGCCGATTTGTAAGTGTGGGCACTCACGCGCGGCTCAACTCCAGACAGGTCCTATAGCTCTCTTACGACATGTCAGTATAGAGGGTGCTTATTGTTACCATAGAAGTGGGTTTCAATTACATGTCTATTGCACCTTTCTGCATCTCTATCGGATCATATCATCTACTTAATGCCGTATAGGGCAACAATTATCACGATTTACAGAATAATGCCAATATCAAACGCTAAATTACATGGACCACTCTTCCGGAACATCACCTGGATCTTCATATGAAAAGGTAAATACGCCAGCACACCTTACACCTTTCAACGCATTCAATGAATTCGTTCGAATGGCTATAGTGTGGAGTTGTATTTACCGTCCGGGTCCTACCTTACGCTTGTTCACCGCGCTGGATGTTGCCCCGGGCCAGGGAGGCGAAAATTCCACCGAAACAGAGCAGGGCAAAAATGGCAAAGGTGGTCGTCATGCTGGCGATGAACGGTCCGGGATGGGCCGGCGTAATGTCCGCCTTTCCGACCAGGACTGACATCGCCAGCATCACCAGGCCCATCGAAAAGGTGTTGCCTACCTGGCGCATGGTGCCTAACGTTGCCATGGCGACCCCGTAGGACCGGCCATCCACGGAACTCATGATGGCATGGGCGTTGGGTGATGAGAAGAGGGCGTATCCGCAACCAATGATCACTTGGCAAAGCACCACGTACCAGAGGGTGGAGGCGGCCTGAAGAAAAGCCAGCATGATCAACCCCAGCAAGGTGCCGGTCATCCCCCAGGTGGCCAGCAGGCGCGGTTCCAGGCGGTCGGACAGCCGCCCTGCGAGGGGAGAAAAGACGGCCTGGACGATAGGTTGGGAAACCAGCACCAGGCCGGCAACCTCCGGCGTCAAGGCCTTTACTTTCTGTAAATAGAGGCTCAGCAGGAAACTGATGGCGAAGGTAGCGGCATAGTGGATCAGGGCGGCCAGGTTGGAGAAGGCAAAGGCGAGATTGCGGCGGAAGAGGTTGATGTCGATGATCGGCTGGGGCGTCCGCGTTTCAAAATAAACGAAACAGCTCAGGCTGCCGATGCCGGCGACGATCAGCAGGGCGGCGGCCGGTGACGGGAGGGTCGTGAAGCCGTACATGGTGGCCAAAATCCCGCCGCCCAGGAATGCCGCCCCGGGGAAATCAAATTTCTCCCCCCGCGCCGCCACGGGGCTGTCTTCCCGGATGAGCTGCATCAGCGCCAGCGTGGTCAGGCTCATGGCGATGTTGCACCAGAAGATATACCGCCAGCCGAGGTAGTGGGTAATGATGCCGCCCAGAAAGGGTCCGGCCGAATGTCCGAAATAGGTCGAGGCCGTAGTGATACCGAGAAATTTACCGCGGCCATCGACGGGGATGGAGGACAGGAGCATGGGAATGAGGGTGGATTGCACCATGGAATAGGCCCCGCCCTGCAGGATACGGCCCACGATGATCATGGGGCCGGAAGCGGAAAAAGCGATTAACCCCGAGGCCGTCAGATGGAGGAGCAACCCCACCGTCAAGACCTTCCGGTGTCCCTGAATATCTCCCAGTCTGCCGAAGGAAATCAGGAAAGGCGCCAATGCCAGGAGATAGGAGGTGCTGATCCATCCCAGAAGGAGAGGCTCCAGCTGAAATTCCAGGCCGATCGAGGGCAGGGCCACATTGACGGAAGTGGCCATGAAGGGACTGTTGAAAGAGCCCAGGATGGTGACAATGATGGCGAGCTGCCGTTGCCGGCGGGCGCTGTCGGTAAGCATGCGCTTGTCCCGGGATAATTAAAGAGAAGGAACAGGAGCCGGGGAAACATCCTGCCGGCGAGGGCGGCGTTTCCCCGGCGTTCCTTCCGGGGGTTATTGAAATACGGCTACCGGGGCTGCACGTCCCGATAGGTTTGCACCACCTGCCAGGCATATTCGCCGTCCACTTTGGCGATCTTGCAGATGTAGATGTTGACTATGCCCAGCCGGTCGGGACTAAAACGCAGGGGGCCGGCGGGCGTCTGAATGTTCAGTTTCAGGATGGCGGCCTTCAGCTTTTCCGGGTCCGTATCGCCCCCGGTCGCCTTCAACGCTTCGATTATCACCTGGGTGTTGACATAGCCGCCGACGATCCCGCTGTCGCCCGGTTTCTGGTTGTATTTTTTCCGGTAGTCCGCCACAACCTTCTTGTTGAGGGGGTTGTCTATGGTCGAGGAGTAGGAACTGGTGCCGGCGATGCCCAGGACAATGTCGCCGATGGAGGGGATGACGTCCTCGTTGAGGATGCCCGACAAGAATGGTGTTATGAGGGGCATCTTCTTGCTGAGGCCGTATTCCACGTGCTGTTTGGCCAGGTTGGCCCCGCCGGGACCGCCGGTCCAGGCCGCCAGGGCATCAGCGGTTTTTACATTCGTCAGGTAGGAAGAAAAATCCATGGTCGTGACGGGGAAGGGCTGTTCCTGGACGACCGTGCCGCCCAGTTCCTTGAAACGATCCGTAAATCCCCCCATGATATCCTTGCCGGCGATAAAATCCGCCATCATGGTGCTGACGGTCTTGTACTTCAGCACGTTGTAAGCATAATCGCCCATGGCGGAGGTTGTCTGCCTGTGGGTGCCCTCGGCCACGAAGAGGTAGGGAAACTTCTTCGTAAGGGGCAGAGGAAACTGCCGGGATTTGAGGCTGACGATCTTCTTTTCCGTGAGATAGGGCTGGACGGCGTTGGCGACATTGGAAGCCTGGGGGGCAATGACGATGGAAACGCCGTCCCTCTCCACCAGCTTTCTGGCCTTGTCCAGGGCCGCTGTGGGGTCCGTGCCGTCATCCTCGATGATGAGCTCTATTTTTCTCCCTGCTACTACATTGCCGTTATGCTCCAGGGCCAGTTCAATTCCTCTTTTGACCTGGGGGCCTTCATGCAGCAAGGCGCCCGTCATGGGCAAAAGGGCGCCGATTTTTATCGGCCCCCGGGAAGCGGCCGGAGCGGCGCCCGCCGGTTGATAAAGGACCAGGACCAAAAACAAGATAACCAAAAATGATGATACTGTGGCTGATCGTTTCATGACTTCCCCCTCCTCTAAGTAAGTTAGCAATTATTTACTGTCTTTTTCGGCAAGTACTGATTTCACTGAAGCAATATTAAGATGGCTTCCCATCTTCTCCTTCACGCAAGAGTTTTTGGGTGATGTTTTCCTTAAGTTTTTTCTTATCCACCTTGTCAAAGGCCGACAAGGGCAACGCGTCCAGTACTTCCAGGCGTTCAGGCAGCATCATTACCGAGGCCCCCTGGGCCTTTAGCCAGGAGACTATTTCCTCCAGGGCGGCGGTTTCCCCGGCTTTCAGCTGCAGGTAGGCGCAAACCCTCTCGCCCAGCCGCTTGTCCGGCATGCCGACCACGGCGGCCCGCAAGACCTTGGGATGCCCAACCAGCAGGTCCTCGATCTCGGCCGGGCTGATGCTGTCGGCGCCGCGCCGGATGATGTCCTTTTTCCGCCCCATCACCATGATGTTGCCCCACTGGTCGAGCTTGCCGATGTCGCCGGTATGGTAGAAACCATCGGAGGTAAATACCTCGCTGTTTTCTGCTTCCGATTTGTAGTAGCCGGTGACGACGGAGGGGCCGCGGACGGCAATTTCTCCCTCCTGGCCCTGGGGCAGTTGTTTGCCCTCCTCATCGACGATCCAATACTCATCGTAGGCGCACATGCCCCGGCCATAGGTGGTGGCGACGACCTCCAGGGGATCGTTGCGCCGGGTGAAGCAGCCGGCGCCCTCCGTCGATCCGTAGCCGGTATGGACGCAAACCTTCAACTTGTCGGCGGCGGCCTTTACCAGTTCCGGCTCCACGTGGGCGGCGGCGCAGAGGAAAGACCGCAGGGAAGAAAGGTCGTACTTTGCCAGTTCGGGTTCGTTGAGGATGTCGGCCAGCAGGGTCGGAACGGAGAAGAAGAAAGTTACCCGCTCTTTCTGCACGTGTTCCAGAATGTCTTTGGGCCGGGTGGAGGGGCAAAGCACCAGTTTGCCGCCGAAGAGCGTCCAGACACACAGGCTGAAGAGGTGCGGGGCGTCGTGGGTCAGGGGCAGGCAGCTCATCGGCACCTCGTCATGGCCCATTTCCAGATGCCGCATGAAGTAATAGGCCTTGCAGAGATGCTTGTTCTGGGTCTTCGGCACCAGTTTGGGCAGCCCCGTCGTCCCACCGGTAGGCGCCATGTGGATAATGTCATCGGGGGAGGGGCTGAAGCGGGCCAGGTAGTCGGGGGTGTTGTCATCGACCCTTGCCGCCTCCATCAAGCGGGAAAAAGCGACGGTCCCCGGCGGGGCTTCATCCCTGACCACCAGTATCTGCCGGAGTGAAGGATGCTTTTTCTGCAAGCCTTCAAGAATGGGGAGGTATTGCATCCGCTCGTAAGCGGCCGGCCCAATCCAGGCCAGCGGCTCCGTAAGGCTGCAAAACCGGTCCAGCTCCCGCTGGCCATGCCGCGGCAACAGGAGGATGGGAACGGCGCCGATTTTTTTGAGACCCAGGTAGATGGGTACCGATTCGGCCCAGTTAGGGAGCTGGAAGAGCACAAAACTGCCCGGCTGCACCCCCAGCTCCAGCAAAGCCAGCGCGGCTCGCTCCACCTGCTTGCGCACCTGGGAAAAAGTAAGCCGCTGGTTGCCTTCCACCAGGGCCTCTTTATCGGGCTGGATGTCGCAGGTCCGGTCGAAGGCATCGTTGATGGTGGTATTCAGCCACCATTTCCGATATTTCCGCATTTGCTCTTCGGTATAAGGTCTCACGCCCTCCATGCCTTGCTCCCCCCATAGCCAGTCGGCTATTATTTGTGTTGCACGCGCAGTAAGTCTTATTATCTGTCGTTACCATGCCCGGGGGCATAGCCCCATGGCGAACCCGTCCTTGCGAAGCAAGCTAAGACAAAGTGCGCAGTGTGTCAAGGAAAATGACGGTCTGTGGCGAATTGATGTTTGTCCTCAGAGAAATCAGGGATAGCGCAAATCTTTAAACTTGGAGACTTAAGCTGGTCTTCGAGAGGTATCTATATCTATCTATTTGTTTTCATTTTCCTTCAGATCTTTTTTCGGCCAGTCGATTCTCCCGTCGGACGCTCGCCTCCCGGAAACGCCGTTTCTGTCCCTCCGTTTCGAGGATTAAGGCGGGGACCGCCGTCGGACGACCATCGCTGTCCAGGGCTACCAGGGTCACATAGGCCATAGAGGTATACCGTTTTTCTGCCGTGATGAGATTCTCCGTTTCCACACGGACGCCTACTTCCATGGAAGTCTTGCCCACAAAGTTTAATTTGGCAATCAGGGTAACAAAATCTCCGACAAAAACAGGGTGCAGGAATTCAATCCGATCAATGGATGCTGTGACGACATTGGTCCGGGCATGCCGGCTGCCCACAACGCCGGCCGCTGTATCCATAAGCTTCATGATGACCCCGCCGTGAACATTTCCTGCGTGATTCGCATCTTGGAGGCTCATCGTTTGGGCCATCACCACACTGCTTTGTCGGACTGTTTTCCCTTCCATGTTTTCCCTCCCGCGTCAATGGTTATGCTGTTTCAATTTATTAGCATATCCAGCCGGCCGTGACAATTCTTTCCTCCTCCGGGTGTCTCGTTTAGTAAAGAAAACCGCACCTCTGCCGGCTGGGCAGTGAGATCAATCTCGTTCCCATTTGGCGAAGATCCTGGTAGGGACCGCAGGATCTCTTCCTCTCCAAATGGTTGGACTTTTCTCCTTCTCCATTATATAATATTAAAAGTTTTAAGTCGCATTTGGTTTCTTGTCAATCAACGGAAGTTCTCATCAAATCATTCAGGAGGTAGCGAGATGGCAAAGGAGAAAGTGAAGATCAAGATCCTTGGTATCGCAACGGCCGGCCGCAAGCACATGAACACTTATTATCTGGTGCTCTTGGGCCTCAAGGCGGTGGACAAGTTTGCCCAGCGCGTGGCCGACGTGGCGGAGATTGAGACGGAGATCGTGGACCTGGCGGACAAGGAAATCAAGCCCTGCCTGGCCCACTGCGAGTGGCGTCACATGCCCAACCGGGGGATGCCCTATAAGGGGAAGCCGCGGCCGGACGCGGAAGGATGCTCCATCAAGGACGATTACATGGCTCAGGTGCTGATCCCCAAGCTGAAGGAGGCCAATGGTATTATCTTTGGCTCGCCCGTCTACACCTGGTCGTACTCCAGCAAGTTCCGGCTGATGAGCGAGCGCTTCAGTCCCGTGCTCTGGGACAAGGGCTTCACCGGCAAGCCGGTGGCGGCCATGGCCGTCGGCGAGATGCCCTTTGGCGGTCAGGAAACCTGCCTCCAGCACATGAATATGATGTTTCACGCCACGGAGATGCTCGACGTATCCTGGTACGCCGGGGTGACCGGCGTAAGCGGCCCTCCGGGGGGGCCCATGCCCAACGATCCGGACTACTCGAAGCGGATCGGGGTGTCCAAGGACCGGCAGGCCCGGTGGCTGGCGGTGTACAATGGCCGGCGGGTGGCCGAGTATGCGCTGATGATCGCCCTGGCCAAGAGAGAACTGGGGGATCTCTGGACCAATGAATTCATTCAAATCTACCATCCCCCACGGGGAGACGAACCTTGGGCCTGGCACAGACTGGACAAAGAGGTGGAGGAGGAGCTGGACAGTCTTACTTCCCACAGCCCACAGAAACTGGTCAAGGAACTGGACTGAAGCGGTTGGGCAGTTGTTATATCGGGCAATGACCGGGAGGCAAGCGTGTTGGTGCCTCCCGGTGCCGTATAGTGGAACTGCGTGTGGTGGAAACAGCCTTTGGGGCAATAACCGCGGGACAGAAAGTGAGGAAGCCATGGAGATCAAGAAGATAGGCGTGGTTGGGGCTGGGTTGATGGGAAGCGGGATCGCGCAGGTGTGCGCGCAGGCAGGCTTTCAGGTCACCATGCGGGATACCGAGGAGCGCTTCTTACAAACGGGCATAGAGGCGATCAAGAAGAGCCTGCAGCGGTTTGCCAAGGCCGGCAAGATCCAGCCCGAGGAAGTGGAAGTCATCGTCGGCCGGATCAGAGGAATAGTGGATCTGAGCGATGCGGTACGGGACGCGGATCTGGTCATTGAGGCGGTTCCGGAGGAGATGGAGCTGAAGAAAAAGGTGTTCGCGGAACTGGACAGGCTTTGCCCAGCCGGGACGATTCTGGCGTCCAACACCTCTGCCCTGATGATCACGGACATCGCCTCGGCCACCAAGAGGCCCGAACAGGTGATCGGGATGCATTGGTTCAACCCGCCGCCGATGATGAAGCTCATCGAGGTCGTCAGGGGCGCGGTCACATCCGATGAAACCACGCAAGTGGTGACGGAGTTCGCCATTAAGGCGGGCAAAGAGCCGGTTGTAGTGACCGATGGCCCCGGCTTCTTCACGACCCGCTATACGATCCTCCAGCAGGTGGACGCCATCAAGTTCCTGGAGTGCGGCGTTGCCAGCATCCCCGACATGGACAAGATGGTGAAAATGGGCTTTGGCTGGCCCATGGGCGTGTTCGAGATCATGGACTTCGTGGGCCTGGACACCATGCTCCACATCCTGGATTACCTGTACCGAGAGCTTGGAGATCCCAAATATGCCCCGCCGCTCATCCTGAAAAAGCTGGTTAAAGCCGGCTATCTGGGGAAAAAGCCCGGGAGCAAGGGCGGATTCTATGCATATTACGTGGACGCCGGGCAGGCCAAGCAAGGATGATGGCCTGCTCGACGGCGTTTTTACGATGTGGAGGTGGCTGGCATGGGTTACGAGAATATCATTTATGATGTGGAAGAGGGAACCGGAGTTCTAACCATTAATCGCCCCGATAAACTTAACGCCCTCAATGCGCAGACGGTAGACGAAATACTGCATGTCCTGAGCATTGTTAAGACGGACGATGGGGTAAAGGCCCTCATCGTGACCGGCGCCGGGCAGAAAGCCTTTGTTGCCGGGGCCGATATCCCGGAGATTCAGCGCATCGGATTGAAAGGCGGCCTGGATTTTTCCAGAAAAGGCCAGGGCATGACTCGTCTATTAGAAGAGCTGGGCAAGCCTAGTATTGCGGCCGTAAATGGCTTGGCCTTAGGGGGCGGTTGTGAGTTGGCTCTCGCCTGTACCTTTAGAATTTTATCCGAAAATGCCAAACTGGGTTTGCCCGAAATAGCTTTGGGAGCAATCCCCGGTTATGGCGGTACTCAGCGAATGAGCAGGATAATTGGGAAATCCCGCACTCTGTGGCTGCTGCTCATGGGAGATATGGTCAGCGCGCAGGAAGCCCTGCAGATGGGATTGGCCAATATGGTCGTCAAGTCGGAGGAGTTAATCGGCACCGCAACAGCAGTAGCGGGCAAAATCGCTCAAAAAGCGCCTCTGGCCGTTAAAATGGCGCTCATGGCGGTAAATCACGGAGCTGAAACTGATCTGGAGTCGGGCCTGTTTCTGGAAGCGGCCCTTTCCAACATTCTGTTAGGTACGAAGGATAGCGAAGAGGGCATTAAGGCGTTTATGGAACGCCGGAAACCCAGTTTTACCGGGAATTAATATTTTCCTCCTGCCGAACAGACGGGAATGTGCATTGGTGAGATTCGCCGTTCAGGTGCTCCCGGCCGGTGAAGCCTTTCGTCAAGCCGCGATGGCCATCTGAAAGAGGCGTTTCACCGGGACTTTTCGGCTACGGCGCTGACGGCCGCCACGATTTTGACGTAGCCCGTGCACCGGCAGAGATTGCCCGCCAGGGCGGCGCGGATCTCCTCATCCGTGGCGGCCGGCTTTTCATCCAGTAACGACTTGGCGGACATGATCATCCCGGGCGAGCAGAAACCGCATTGTACGGACCCATGATCCAAAAAGGCCTGCTGCAGGGGATGGAGTTCCTGGCCCTTGGCCAACCCCTCGACGGTGGTGATCTCCTTGCCCACGGCCGTATGTGCCAGCATCAGGCAGGCCAAGGTGGCCTTCCCGTTGACGAGGACGGTGCAGGCCCCGCAGGTGCCCAGCCCGCAGGCCTCCTTGGCGCCGGTGAGCCCCAGATCCTCCCGCAGGACTTCCAGGAGCGTGCGCTGTGCCGAGGCGGCCACTTCGTGCGCCTCGCCGTTGACCATTAACTGAATGAATTTTTTCACTTATCTTCTCCTTACAAAGGTCCTTATCAAGGGCCGGAAGCTTTACTCCCAATCCCCCAAAGCTGACATTTTGGGTAGGGCAAGCCCTGCTTCTTATCCCCGCGCTTTTTTGCCGGCTTCCTCGATGGCCAGCCGTGACAGGATACCCACCATCTGGCGGCGCAAGGCAGGATTCCCGTGATGGAGGTTATTCACGGGCCGCGCGGCCTTGACGGCTGCCTCCGCCGCTTCCGCTATGGCGGCACCGTCCATTTCGCGGCCGATCAGCACTTCCTCGGCCGCCGGAACGCGCAGGGGTGCCGAACCTACACCGGAGAGCGCCAGACGTGCATCGGCAATGCGCCCGTTGCTGCCGTCCTGCTGCAGCCAGACGGCCACCGCGGCCAGCGGAAAGTCTACGGCCCGGCGATGGGAAAATTTCATGTATGAGGCGCCGCTGCCCGCCGCCGGGGCCGGGATCCGTACCTCGGCCACCATCTCGTCGGGGGCCAGGGCCAGCGGGGATTCGCTCTTGCCGCTGTAGAGCAGCTCCAAGGGGATGATGCGCACACCATGGGTTGAGACGATTCTGACCTGGGCGTCGAGCGCCAGCAGGGCCGGTGCGGTGTCTCCCTGGAAGGCGGCATAGCACTGGGATGGTTTGTTCACCACATGACAGATTTCGCCGCCCGCCTTGTAACAGGGCGGCTTGGCCCGCTTCCAGGACAGGGACTGGTTATAGTACCAGCATCGCGTCTCCTGGCAAAGATTTCCGCCCACCGTGCCTACGTTTCTTATCTGCTGCGAGGCGACCTTACTGGCGGCCTCGACCAGGGCCGGCGCCCCTTTTTTAATGTCTTCCGAGGCGGCGATGGCCTGCAAGGTCGTCCCGGCGCCGATGCACAGGCCCGACGCATCGCTATGCACGTAACTGTATTTTTCCACATCGGTCATATCGATGACATAAGCGGGGCGAGTGATCTGCTGTTTCAGGCGGGGTACAAGGTCGGTGCCGCCGGCCAGGATGCAAGTCCTGCCGGCATGTTCGGCCAAGGCCGCGTAAGCTTCCTGCCACGTGGCAGGGCGCAGATAGGTAAATGGTTCGATTCTCATGATTTTCCCTCCTCTCGCCGTGCCTTCTCGGCCAGGGCCGCCAGTACTTTTTCGCGCGTCACGGGCAGCTCCTTGAAGTGGATGCCGATGGCATCGTAGAGCGCCGCCGCCACCGCCGGCAGGCCGGCGATCTGCGCCCCTTCACCGGCGTCCTTGGCCCCATAGGGACCGGAAGGATCGTCAGTTTCCACATGCAGGCACTCCATCACCGGCGCTGAGTCCATCGTAGTGGGTAAGGCGCAATCCATCAACGAGGTCGCCAGGGGAATCCCCTTGTCGAGGGCCATATCCTCCAGTAATACCTGGGAGGACGCACTGGCCGCCCCTCCGTGCTGCATTCCTTCCAGGGCCAGCGGGTTAAGCGCCCGCCCGGCGTCATGAGAGATGACCAGTTTGATCAGTCTTACCTCGCCGGTTACCGAATCGACTTCCAATTCCACACCTTGCGAACCGGCACTGAAGGCGGGAAATTGTTTGCCTTCGCCGGTGGAGAAATCCATTTTACTCGATTTCGGCGCTGCGGTTCCGCGGCCGATAACCGGCGAGCCGTCTTTATAAAAGCGGGTGCGGACGGCCTCCAGGAGTGATACAACTTTCTCGGGGCTGCCTTTCACAAAGATACGGTGATTCTTGAACTGCAAATCCTCGGGATTACATTCGAGTTTGGCCGCCGCTGCTTCGGCCAGCTGGCGCCTGGCGTCATCCACCGCGGCGATCACCGCCTGTCCGGAGGTATAAGTCGTGCGGCTGCCGAAAGTCCCCGGATCCATGGGTGTCAGCTCGGTATCCACCCGGCTGACGTTGACTTCCGTTAAGTCGATGCCCAGGCCCTCCGCTACCATCTGGGCAAGCACCGTCTCCGCGCCCTGCCCCACGTCGGTGGCTCCGTGGATCAGCGTCACTCCGCCGTCCTCGAAGAGCTTGACCATCGCCGCCGAGCCTTCATGTCCCCCGAGACGCCCGCTCACAAACCCGGGATTGGAGCCGATGCCGACGCCGCGCAGGATGCGGCCCTGCCGTCCCTTGCCGAACTTGTTTTTAAAATCCAGCGCGTCAGATACCGCCTGCACCGTCTCCCGGAAGCCCCAGGTGGTGATCTGTTTACCACAGGCCGTCAATTCATTGGGCTTCAGGGCGTTGATCATCCGGATATCCACCGGATCGAAGCCCAGTTCCACGGCCATTTCGTCCAATAACGATTCCACGGCAAAGCGCGCCTGGGGCATGCAGTGCCCGTAAAGCGGACCCGAAAGGAGCTTGTTGGTGAAGACGCGATAACCATCGTACTTGGCCGCCGGGACGCGCAGCGGTACCCCCAGGTTTCCCCCCGGCAGCAGGATGGAGAGCGGCCCCACGGAGGTGTAAGCGCCGCCGTCGGCGATGGCCTTGACTTGCAGGGCCTGAATAGCGCCATCTTTGCGCAGGCCCAGTTTTACCCAGAAAATGAAGGGATGCCGCCTGCGGCCGGAAAGGAACACTTCCTCCTGGCTGTAAACGATCTTCACGGGGTGGCCGGTTTTCTGCGAGAGGAGCAGCGCGGCAAAGTCGCACCCCATCGGCTCATGCTTGCCCCCGAAGCCGCCGCCTACATAAGGCTGCACCAGCCGCAGCTTGTGCAGGGGAATGCCCAGCCCCCGGGCTATATGCCGGTAAGCGATGTAGGGACTCTGCTTGGAAGCCCAGAGCTGCGCCCGCCCCGTGGATTCCCAGTAGGCCAGCACCGCGTGGGGCTCGATGAAGCCGTGCACCACCGCCTGCGTCTTGAACTTGTCCTCCCGGATCAGGTCGGAATGGGCAAAACCCGCTTCCAGGTCTCCCCAACCCAGGTGGGATTGCGCCGAAATGTTGTTCTCAACGTGGGTATGGAGTTGGGGCGCACCATCCTTCATCGCCTCTTCAGGATCGAAGACTGCCGGCAGCACCTCATAGTCTACCTGGATCAGTCCCAGGGCTTCCTCGGCGGTGTCCTGGTCAATCGCGGCTACGCCGGCGATCTCGTCGCCTACGTAACGGACTTTTTCCGTTTCCAGCGGTTTCTTGTCACGCGTCGTGGGCAGAAAACCGAAGTTCTCGCCCTTGGCGTCCTGACCGGTAACCACCGCGCGCACCCCCGGCAGCCGGAGCGCCCGGGAGACGTCGATATTCAGAATGCGGGCATGGGCGTGCGGGCTTCTCAGCATTTTACCCCAAAGCATGCCGGGCATGGCCAGATCTCCTGCATACTTGGCTTCACCGGTTACTTTAACCCGTCCGTCCACCCGTTGGACACGCTTGCCGATGACGGCGAACTCTTCTTTCATGGTGTAACTCCTTTTGGCAAATGACCAACCAATACTCGATCAGCGGGACTGCTTAACATCCTTCGTAGGCCTTGTCAATAATAATGCCCGGATGCCGGACTGCATGATTTTGAACGTAAATTTCCGGCATGAAGGCGTAATTTTCTATTTTGCCGGCTTTTCCTTCGCCAGCTTCCTGGCAATATCTTCGCGCAGGTCCTTTTTGGAGACCTTGCCGACGTTAGTGAGCGGAAATTCGTTGACGATTTCCAGCCGCTCGGGGAGTTTGAACTTGGCGATGTCTTTGGACAGCAGAAACCGATTGAGCTCCTCGCAAGTGATGGCCTGGCCGGATTTGGGGATGATATAGGCGCAAATGCGCTCGCCCATCTCCGGGTCCGGCATGCCGATGACGGCGGCATTATGGATGGCATCGTGGAGGAGGATCAGGTTCTCGATCTCTTCGGCGCTGAGGTGCTCGCCGCCGCGGTTGATCATGTCCTTCTTGCGGCCCTCGACGATTATCCCGCCATGCGGGCCGCGGCGCACGATGTCGCCGGAATGGTAATAGCCTTCGCTGTCGAAGGCGATCCTGTTGTGCTCCGGCGCTTTGTAGTATCCGCGCAGGGTTGTGGGGCCGCGAACAATCAACTCGCCCATCTTGCCCTCGGGAACGTCTTGGCCGTTGTCGTCGACAATGCGGATCTCATCGAAAGGTGAAATGGGGACGCCGCAGGTCTCGTAACGCATCTCCGGCGGGTCGGTGATCTTGGAAGTCGCCAGCAGGCCCTCGGCCATACCCAGGACTTCCTGGAGGTGAGCGCCGAAAGCTTCCTCTATCTTGGGCTTGAGGTCCGGCTGCAACCGCTGGGCGCCGGTGATCAGCAGCCGCAGGGAACTCAGGTCGCGCTGCTTGAAGCTGGGATGGTTCATGAAGCGCAGGTAGAGCGACGGC